>Ga0209192_10000060_pt1 | contig 141689 bp, 123 predicted proteins | sample ArcticOcean_MG_C_11_FD_187433 | JGI IMG/M metagenome (GOLD analysis project Ga0209192, IMG submission 187433) | Marine microbial communities from western Arctic Ocean - ArcticOcean_MG_CB2_154 (SPAdes) (version 2) | ecosystem: Environmental > Aquatic > Marine > Oceanic | place: Arctic Ocean... | reverse complement strand
GGTTACAGTTGATGTTTGTCCGCTAATTACTCAGTGCTTGGTCCGGGAGCTTCCGCGGCGTCGTCCGCCGCCGGCGCGGGAGCTTCCGCAGCATCGTCCTCTGCCTCTTCCGGCCCCGGCGCTTCCTTTGGCGCGTCCGCGGACTCAAAGCGAGAGTCCAGGGTTTCCTTAAGGTTATCAAACGCATCCTCCATCGCGGCCACGTCCTGTTCAACGAACGCTTCTGGGATTTCATCACGAGTGTTGTCCTCCACGTCCTCCGACGCCAGTTTTGGAAACGAGTTCACGCGCTCGTCTTGCGTCCTGGAATCTTCCTCGCCGATGATCCTTTTCAGTTGCTTTTTGTCAAACTCGCCATCCAAGTACAAGCCGCCGATTGTCTTTTTCGTCTTCTCTGGTTCATCCTCGGGCGCAACGATCGCGCCTTCCCGAACAAGCTCCTGAATGAAAGCATCCTCGTCGAGCTCGCCGTCGTCGCGAATCACGGCGTCCGACAACTCTGTTTTGTTCGCCTCGACGTGCTTCAAAAGCGCGCGCATGGTTTCGTCGTCGATTTTTTCGGATGGCGCACCTGGAGTGGTCAGAACTTGATCGAGGTCGTTCTCAGCGGTAACGTCCTTCGTGGCGACCAAAGACGTGCGGTAGTCATCCTCGGCCCAGGAAGCGTCTTCGAAGAATTCGTCCTTGGTGTCGTCGTTCGCGTCGGCGTCGGCGTCGCGACTTTCCTTCGTCCCAATCTTCGCCGCGCCGGAGTCGTTCAACTCCGGGTCGAAAACCTCCACTTGGTCAATCTCGAAGTCGTCGCCATCCTTGAAGGCAGCTTGACCGCCATCCACGGCGGTTTCAGATGTCTTCGTTGATTTCCCAAAGTGCGAAACGAACGCCTCCGCCGACGACGCCATCATCTGTTGGCGCCGCTTCTCCGCCAAACTCGACGAGAACTCGAACCCGAGCTCGCGCGAGATGTCCCCTTTCACGGTTGGCTTCTTGAGTTCGCCGTTTTTCACCTTCAAAACCGCTCTTTGCAGCATGTCGGTCATCGTCTCCGTGTCCCGCAACACGAGTTCGAAGTGCTCTAGTTTTATTCTCCGCGCCCTCGCCAAGCCGGCGTACTCCTCCAAATCCATGGCGTCGCTCCCGGATTCCCGTTGGCCCATTTTAGGCTCGGCGTCCTCGTTCGATGACCGCGCTTCCGGGTCGAAAGCATCAACCGGGTCGATTTCGAAGTCGTCGCCATCGACTGGGGTTGCGAATGCTAAGTCGAAGGACGAGTCGTCGTCGCCGCCGCCGCTCGACACGACCCGGTGGTGCGTGCGCATTACTTTCGTAGCGCGCTCGGCGTCGTCGTCGTCCACCGACGTAGTCTCGGATTCAGACTCGAACGGGGACGTGTGTTTCACCCTTTCCGCTCTGCGCTTGGGCGCGCGAGGCTCTCCCGGGGATACGGAACCGACAGTTTTCGTAGCAGACGAGGTCCTCGCGTCACCGACGTCTGCGTCGTCCATCGAAATAATCTCATCACCATCCCCACCACGCGTGTCCCACGGGGACGCAGAGTGATCGCTGGGTGCTTCGTTGACGGACAGGGGATCGTGCGCGCGCGCGGGCAATGCCGAGTGGTGACTCACCGCGAGCGTCGCGAGGGTCACGACTAGGGCGCCTGGTTGGGTGGGAGGCAACGCAGGAGGACGGGGGGTGAGGGCGGAGGTGAGTCGTGGTGCGGAGACAAACGGGGGGTGTTTACGGCGTAGTAGTGCGTGTCGATTTAGAAAGTGCGGGAAACCGAGCGCGGTGCGGGTGCTTCGCGGGTCAAGCAGCGCGTGTCAACGCACCTCCAATAGCGGGCACCACGTATTTCGAAAGCGCGCTTTTCTTCTCCCTGTGCTCCGCGTGCAAAAGAGGCGCGTGCTCCGACCCGCCATGCGGTACCCGCGTTTTAAGAAGCGGCAACCCGCGAAGCCCCGAAGTGGTGCGCTCCGGCATCTTTGCTTCTTTGCGTGTGATCCCGGGTCTGTTTCCGAGTTACAGACGGTCGACCGCGACGGCGGCGGGTTCACACGCCTTCCTCACGGATAGGACGTCGGACACGACCTTGAACACCCCCCGGCGTGCGGTGCGCGCGCTTGTATGAACGGGAGAGCCGCGGAGAGCAAGAACGAAAGCTAATCAAAGCAAACCACAACACCCTTTTTGTACGATTTTTTGAGTCACAGAAGGGAGTCAGTGACTGAGTGAAGGGAGTCACAGAGGCGCTTCTCAAGAACAGAAAAAAGGTCGCGTTTCCTCGCGCCCAACTCCTCTTTCCCACGTGCCGATGTTTCACCCCCAGTCGCGGGCGCACCGGGCTCGATGGGTCGGGCCTCGGTTGCGGACTGCTTGGAGTGCCGGGTGATTGGAACCACCGTGTGTGTGGGTACGTTGTTTAAGCGTGGTCAACACCGTGCCCCGAACGACGCGTCTCTCTCTTCCACCCTCCGCGTGTTTTTTTTCCCTTTCATCTTTTCGCAACAAAAGCATCCGACTCACCATCTCGCCTCTTCCCCAAAAGGTTCCAGCGGTGCCATCGCGTACGAGCTGTGGAACGGTGTGGCTCGCCCGCCTGCGCACCGGTACGTCATGGCGGTCTTCGCGGGCGGGTTTCTCGCGATGGGTGTGTACCGGGCGGTGATGTGACGCACGAGAGGTGACAGAAGAGGTCGTGGTGTTTTGATATTTTCAATGTACATTCGTTGCCCAGATCGGTCGACTCGTCCCACGCTGCTCGTCTTCGCGCTCCACAGACCCGTAGTACGACCGACCCGTAGTGTCCATCCCCACCTCAAGCTAGCAACACTCGCAGATCTCCATTTTCCACGCCGCCTTTAAGCAAATGATGGAGCAGTAATACGCGCGTCGGCATCTCGTGCACCGGACCGATGCTCCCTTTTTTGCACAACGGTTGCACCGGCGGTACCGGGCCTGGCTGTCTTCGAAGCCCAGGTGGTTTTTGACCAGGTGTTTCAGTTCTAAAAGCGCGAATACGCCGACCACGACGCCGCCGAGTGCGACCGCGGGAAACGGGAGCTTCGAAACAAAGCCCAGCATCGTGCGCAACAGTGGCCGACCGTTGTGCGTGGAAGGAGGGTTGACATTCATTTCAAGGTCGTTGGCGGTGGGTTGAAACGATTTCTTTTCAAAGCGAGCGCCACCGGTGACACCAAACGATCAAACAATTCATCGACCTTGTTCACCCATTGCGCCGATGAAAACGCATGCGCTGCACTCGATCTCTTCCATCTGCGCCGCCTATCGTTTTGAGACTCGAAAAAGTGCGTCCGTCCGGTCCCGCCCGCCGGCTCTCTACGGCACTGCGACACGCGCTGCGGGAGGGTCGCCTCGGACCGCGGTGTCTCCACACGACGCACGCGCTTGCAAATCCACGTCTGTTGGGCGAGCCCCGAACGTTTGGCGATCGCACGCGAGCGAGTTTCTCACGTCGGGAGTTCCATCGGGAATAAAAACAATCCAATCTTTGTGTGAAAGCACACCGCCTTTTCAGCCGGTCCGTGACGACGTCGCGTCGTGACCTTTAATCCTTTCCAACATGGGAAAGAAGGGCGGCAAGAAAGGCAAGGCGTTGCAGGACTTGAGCGACGATGAGACGGTGAACGACCCGGTTGCTTCTGGAGGCGGCGGGGGCGACGGCGGCGGCAAGCCCAAGAAGAACAAAAAAGGCAAACGCAAGGGCGACGAGAGTTCGGATGACGAGGCAGGGCCGGCAGCGAAGCCCTCTGCGCAGGCCGCTGCGAAGGGCGGTGACGCGGACGAAGAGGAAGAGAGCGGGGGGCCGGCCTCCAAGGCGCAGCAGAGGAAAGCGAAAAAAGATAAGAAGAAAGGAGGCAAAGGCGGCGGTAAAGGCAAACAAGACGACAGCGACGACGACGAAGCGTTAACTTTAGCGGCGATGGGCGCCGGCGGGTCCAGCGACGACGAACCCACGCCCGTACGCGCGCCGCAAGCTTCTAAAAACAACAAAAATAAAGCGAACGCGGCGCCTTCCGCCGCAGCGACCTTCGCGGCGCTCATGGGAGGATCGGACGACGACGAGCCCGAGCCCGCGGCGTACCCTGAATCCGAAGAAGAAGCGCCGGCGGGTGACGACGGCGAGGAACCCGAACCCGAACCCGAGCCCGAGGTCATGGTGAAGAAAAAGAAGAAGAAATCCGGCTTCGACGTGTCGATGGCCGATACCGAGCCTGAAGCCGAGGCTGATGCTACCGATACCGCTACGCCCGACGCGACCACCACTACCGCGCCGGATACGCCCGTCGGCAACGACGACGTCGTGTTGGTGAAGAAGAAGAAGAAGAAGAAGATTGACTTAGCGGTGCTTACCGGTGAGGACGGCGGTGGCCCGCCCACGCTGGTCATCGCAGAGGTGCTTGTTTGCGCGCCGCACCCCATGGCGGAGAAGCTGACTATTTGCACTGTTGATTACGGCGGCCCGGAAACGGCGCGCGTGGTGTGCGGCGCGCCGAACGTCAAGGCTGGTTTGAAGGTGATCTTCGCCACGGTGGGCGCGATCATTCCCAGTACGGGTGAGAAGTTAGTGAAAACGCCCTTGCGAGGTGTGATGTCCGAAGGCATGCTTTTAAGCGCCGCGGAGATGGGGTGGATGGCAAGTGCGGTTGGTATTATCGAGTGTCCGAAGCGCGCGCCAATCGGAGACCCGGCGCCGATGGACCCACCGCCCGACTTGGCCATGGCGGACCCGGCGGCGAAGAAAAATAAATCGTCCAAAGACTCCAAGAAAGATAAGAAGGACAAGAAGGACAAGGAGGATCGGCCGGAAAGCCCTGCGCCTATTTCGGACTCCTCGGCACCTATGAACGTCGCGGAGATCGACGCCGCGGTTCTGCTCGGCGCGAAGAAGAAGAAAAAGAAGGTTGTCGCGTTTGAAGAGCCGGCGCCGACGCCGAAGCCGACGCCAGCCGAACCGACGCCCAATTCCGAAACCCCGAATGACGAACCTGAGCCTGAAAAGGACCCGAAACAGAAGAAAAAGAAAAAGAAGGGTTCGGGCGGGAAAGAAGAGGACACGGGCGGGGACGATGACCTCGACGCGCTGTTCGCGGAGCTGGGAATCGAAGCGGACGCGAGCGCAACGCCGGTCGGCGAATCCAAAGCGGCGAAGAAACGACGCGAGAAGAAGGAACGGGACGCCGCGTTGGGTGATGGTGGTGAGGGAGCCGACACCGACGCTGTTGCGAGTGATGCACCCGGAGGACCCGCATCAGGCGATGGCGACGAGAACGTGTGGGAGCAGCAGCTCGAGGAACTCGAGGCGACGCACGCGCGCGGCGAAAAACTCAACGACGCGCAGAAAAACAAGCTGAAGAAGCTGAAGAAGAAGAAGAAGGAAAAAGACGCCAAGGGTGAGGACGGCGGCGCGGCTTCTGGAAAATCCAAAGCACCCAAACCAAGCGGCGCGGTGCTTAAAATGCAGGAAGAGCTGCGTCTGCGCGAAGAAGCATGTTTGGTTGCGGCGAGTGAGGAGAACGCGCGGTTGGCGGCTGAAAAGGCAGAAGAGGCCGCCGCCGCCGCGGTTGAAGCCGAGCTGGAGGCGAAACGAGAGGCGAAGCGATTGAAGGAAAAAGCAAAGAAAGACAAACTTAGGGCGGAGGGTAAGCTGTTAACCACAAAGCAAAAGGCGGACAAAGCCAAGATGGAGGCGATGCGGGAGCAGCTGATGCAACGAACGGACTCGGCCGGCGGCGCGATTGACGAAGACGACGCGGCGCCGCAAAAGCGCGTGCTCATCGACGACCGCAAAAAGAAAAAGGAGATGTTCGAGCGCAAAAAAGCGCAGGAAGAGGAGCGCGTTTTGGCGGAGGCGGCGTCTTTGAAGGCCGAGGCGGACGCGGCTGCTGCCGCTGCCGAAAAAGGCGACGGCGACGACTCATCCGGCGACGTGGAAGATGACTGGGACGCCGTGGACAACCTGGATGACTTGGTGAAGATCCCCAACGCGGTCGCGGACGCGGCGGCGGCGAAGGCTGAGGCGGCGGCGAACGAAACCGCCGCCGTGGAAGCCGAGGCGGAGCAGGCGAAACACGCGGCGAGGGAAGAAAAGGCCGCCGCGGAAGCGGTTCTTGCTGGGAAGAAAAAAGATGTTGCCGCTGCGAAAGCGGCGGTGTCCGCGGCGGCCAAGGCGAAGCACGCGGCAGCCGCGAAGGGCCCTGTCAAGACGAAGGACGATTCGGCGAGCGACGATTCGGGGTCCGATTTGGGGTCCGGGTCTGCATCGGGTTCGGGTTCGGGTTCCGAGTCGGGTTCCGATTCCGACTCCGATTCCGACTCCGAGTCCGATGACTCCGATTCAAGCGAGTACAGCTCGTCCGAGTACGACAGCGACGAAGAACAAGAGCGCCTTTTCCAAACCCGGATGCGTGAGGCGAAGAAACTGCGGTTGGGCCGGTTCGAACTGAAGAAACTCACGCGCTCGAAAGACAAACTGCGGTGTCCTATTATTTGCATTTTAGGGCACGTCGATACTGGGAAGACGAAAATTTTGGACAACATCCGGCGAACGAACGTCCAGGACGGCGAAGCCGGGGGCATCACGCAGCAAATTGGGGCGACGTTCATTCCGGCAAGCGCGATTCTCGACCGAACCGAACCAGTGAACAAAGGCGTGATTGATTTACAAGTGCCTGGGTTGTTGGTCATCGACACGCCGGGGCACGAGTCGTTTACGAATTTGCGCTCGCGAGGTAAGTATTTCCCATTTACCACATTTCGCCGACTGATTGCCCATACAAGACTGACATTTATTTTTACAATCTCAGGATCCTCCCTGTGCGACCTCGCGATTCTGGTGGTGGATATCATGCACGGCTTGGAGCCGCAGACGCTTGAGTCGTTGAACATGCTGCGCTCGAGGAAGACGCCGTTTATCATAGCCCTGAACAAAATAGACCGCATGTTCGACTGGGAGACGCACAAAGACGCGGCGAGCAGGACCACGCTTGCGGCGCAGAAACAACACGCCCGGCTGGAGTTCGAGGACCGGGCGAAAAAAGTTATGTTGGAATTCGCCAACGAAGGCCTCAACGCCGCGATTTACTGGGACAACCCCGATCCGCGGAAGTTCATCAACGTCGTCCCGACCAGCGCGATCACCGGGGAAGGCATTCCGGACATGATACACACCCTGGTTGATTTAACCCAAACCCGAATGAATGAGCGCCTGCGGTTTTTCGACGCCGTGCAGGTTCGTGTTTTTTTTTTGCGTTTCCCAAATCCAACGACTGTTTACGTAACTTGTTTGACTGTTTACTTAGTCACTACTGGTAACGGTTACCAGGACGGGCGGCAACTGTTACAAATACATCACAAGTGCACTGTTACCTGCTCTTTATGGAGTACAGGTTGAAAGTCGTCACACCACTACTATACCCAATCCCTCATACACTTCACGAAGCACACCCATCCTCACCGACTCTCCGACTGACCCTTTTCCTTCCCCTTTCCCGTCCCAACCCCAGTGCACTGTTTTGGAGGTCAAGATGATCGAGGGGCTGGGGACGACGATGGACGTTATTTTGATCAACGGCACGTTACGCGAGGGGCAAACAATCGTGGTGGCTGGGATTCAGGGCCCTATTGTGACCACGATTAGGGCGCTGCTCACCCCGCAGCCGTTGAAGGAATCACGAGTCAAGGCCAACTACATCCACCACAAGCAAATCGAAGCCGCGATGGGTGTGAAGATCGTGGCGCAGGGTTTGGAGCAAGCCATCGCGGGCACCGCTATGCTTGTTCAGGAGCCCGAAGACGACCTCGACGAATTGAAAGAAGAGGCGCTTTCTGATATGAAGAACGTCATGGCCCGGATCGACAAATCGGGGGAGGGGGTTTACGTGCAGGCTTCGACTTTAGGTTCGCTGGAGGCGCTTCTGGAGTTTCTTAAGTCCGACGCCGTGAAGATTCCCGTCGCTGGTATCGCGATCGGGCCGGTCAACAAACGCGACGTGATGGGGGCGTCCGTGATGCACGAGCGCGGTCGCCCCGAGTACGCCACTATTCTCGCCTTCGACGTTCCAGTAAGCTCAGAGGCGGAGAAGATGGCCAACACCTTGGGGGTCAAAATCATGACCGCGGATATCATTTACCACCTGTTTGATCAGTTCACCGCATACATGGCGGAGGTTAAGAAAACGAAAAAGGACAACGCCGCGTCCCTGGTTTCGTTCCCGTGCGAACTGCGGATAATGCCCAACTGCATTTTCAACAAAAAGGACCCCATCGTGGTTGGCGTGGATATCGTGCGCGGCATCGCGCGCGTAGGCACGCAGATCATGATCCCGTCACAAGGGTTTATCGATATCGGGAAAATTGCGTCCATGGAACTCAACCACAAGCAAGTCGACACCGCCAAGCCGGGGCAAAGCGTGGCGATGAAGATTCAACCCGGGACGGCGACGGAAAGCTCGCGCCTGTACGGCCGGCACTTCGACCACAAAGACCTGCTCGTGTCGCGCATGTCCCGCCAGTCAATCGACATGCTCAAGGAAAACTTCAGGGACGAGCTTTCCAAGGAGGACTGGAGGCTGGTGGTGGAGCTTAAGAAGCAACTGGAGAACCACACGGGGGATATGATGTAAGGTACCGAGGTTTTTTTGTGTCATAAACGATGAGCTTTGAAGATGACGTTCGATGCTCAATCTACATTCATAGTCTCCCCAGTTACAAGTCGTCTCTTATTCTACACGTATCGTCTACTTCGTAGGACACAAGGTACACGGACACAAGTTTACAATTACTTTACAGTTACGCGTCACACGTGCTCCAGCGCCTCTAGCGGAAAGAACCAGCCGTAGGTTGGGAACCGCCCTCCCGCGATGGCGACGAGGCCGTTGTTCACGCTCAAGCCGACCACGGGCGACTTGCGGTGCGCTCTGGACACGACGCCGACCTGAAACGGCCGCCCCACGGTGTCGTCCATCCCCTGTTCCCACCCCACGGCGTAGTCGCGCGTTTCGTCGCCGTCGCCGTCGCCGCGGCACAACTTTTTCACGGTTTCGCAACACGGCTTGACGCGGACCCACATGCCCCTTTCGATCGTCCCAGGGGTCAAAGGCAAGCAACGCGCCTCGACCACGGCGAGCTTGCGCGACCACTTCATCTTTCTGTTTTTTTTGCGGGGGGTGGGGGGTACGATTAAGTGGGTAAGGGGTCAGATACGGCGAGGAAGGTGGGGCAGTACGTTTCGGGAGTACGTTTCGGTAGTTTCGCAGTGGTCCGTTTCGGGGGGGAATTCTCGGGGTCAAAGACGAGTTGCGAAAAAACGCCCCACGGGACGAGCCGAGGTCACGACACGACACGACGAGACGGCCGCGGTACCGGAAACGCGCCACCGGTTGCTGGTGCGAGTAAAGGAAACACGTTGTACGCGCCACCACCCGGGTACACGGAACCCGCATCAGTTGGTCCTTTCCGCGTCGCACGACCCGGAAATTCGCGTTCGTTTTCTCGGCCACGTCGGATTGTGCGAAAGGACGTCAAAAAAAATCCGCGTACCTGAATCCCGGCGGCATGTCCCCCAGTTCCAGGGCGTCGAGTTTTCGTTTCGCGGAGTGCTCAGGCATCGCGGAAGTAGTGTTCCCCGTGAGGTACCCGCCGTACCGGAAGTGCGTGCACGTCGTTTCCATCGCGGCCAGGCTTTTGCCCGGCAGAAACGAAAGCACCAGCTCGAGCAAATCGTCGTTTAGTTGCAAAAGGCGACTTCTTTTTTCATTAGTTTCGCGTTTCGTCGCGAGCGTGTGCTGGCGCCGCGTTATCGGGCCGCGAGGCGGCGTACCAGGAGGCTTTACGCGGAGCGTGTCCTGCACGCGCGTCGCAGAGCAAGACGCGGGGGCGTTGACGAACTTAGGCATGGCGCGCGCCGGAGACGCGCGTGTGAATGGTATTTTTTTTTGGCGCAAAGAAAGTAAGAAACACCCCGAAAATGGACTTTTTATTTTTCTTTTCCAAAACAAACAAATCGCGCACACTCCCATCAATCATCACCCCTTAGATGCTTTCAAACTCCGCGAACCTGGTTTCTCGCATCTCCGGGCACCCCGTGTTTACGACGAGTCCCCGGCGCATCGCGTTCTTCTTCAACTCCACGGTATACTCTTCCGGAAACTTATACCCCAAACCGTCGTGGAACTGGTGGTACATCTCTGCGGCGTGGAAGGGGAGCTTTTTTTGTTACACAAAAAGTGTCAGTCTCTCGTGACGTTCGTAACTTGTATGAGTAAACAGTCAGAGAGTTGGATTCTAATCAGTGCACTTGTTACTAGTAGTGCACTCGACCAGAGGCGGCAGAAACAGTGTGTGTCGGATTTGGGAAAGCCCCAACACGTACTTTATCGGTGTCGTATATCCACACCGCGTTGAAAACGTCATCTTCCTTCGGCTTTTCGTTCGCCGCGTTGCCCGCGCCTTGCTTTAGCTTCATTTGATTGGTGTTTTCCTCGGCGATGATCGCCATGAACGGCGAGTTGATACCGCCGGGTAGACCGATCATGTTCCGGTACCCGGCACCCGAGTCCTGCGGATCAAGGCGCTGCATCCCGAATCCAACGACTTTCTTGAAGTTGGCGAAGTACGTCTTCGCGAACGCGCTTAGATCGCTCGCCGCACGCTCGGGCGATTTATCACTCAGCACCGTCCGGACGACTTCCCCGTGTCCCAGCCTCTCGTACACCGTACCAGGCGCGCCGTAGTAGTAACACACCTTGTCGTCCTCCTTGCCGCTTTGCGGCGTGCGTACTCCTCCCGCGTATCCGACCACGCTCGACACCTCGTCGTCCGTGCGGCCGAGCACCAACCGCTCCGTCTGCACGAACTCGTGCTGCCGTCCCCAGAAACACCCGTTGCCGAAGTACACCTCCGCACCGGGGGTGATGGAGGACGCGAGGTCGGCGATGACACGACTCGGCCCTGCCCCTGGCGTGGTCAAAGACGCGAAGGTCAGCGCCCCGGCCTCGGCATCGAGCGCGCGCGCTTGGGGCACGAGCAGGCTGGACAGGGTCGCGGCGAACGCGGCGCGGAACACGGCGCGCCGGGTGGCGCGCGGGCGATCCGCTTCGGGGGGGGGCGTCGAGCTCGCACGCGTGGCAACGCGCGCGCGTCGCGCGGGCGCGAGGCCGGTTGCGAACGAATGGGCGTGCACTAACGACGTCATGGACGTGCCGATGGAGTGACTCATTCGTTGTCGCGTCAGCTTGGTGAACATGGACAACTGCTTTGCCGCGCCGCGCGCTGCTGCTGATCACTACGAGTACAGTAGTTGCCATTCCACGCCAATCTGACCACACTCTCACCTCGCGCGCGTGTGGCGGGTCGCGGGACGTCGCGATGTCGCATCGGAGCCAAGGAGGGGGGCATTCCGAACGTTCCGCACCGGAGATTTGCGGTCCTCCGGGGAGCTGGCGATGCCCGAGGGGGTGCGATGGCGTGACTTTCGCCGACAAAACCGCGTGCCACAAGTGCGGGGCGCCGAATCCCAACCCTCCCGTGCCTGGGCATCCTGACGATTGGCTATGCCCGAAGGGGTGCGGCTACGTGTTCGCGGCGAGGACGGATTGCTACGCATGCCGCGCGCCTAACCCCAACCCTCCCAAAGCTGAGCGTCCTGGTGATTGGCTATGCCCGAGGGGGTGCGGCTACGTGTTCGCGTCGAGGACTGATTGCAAACTATGCCGCGCGCCTAACCCAAACCCTCCCAAAAAGGCTCCTGCCGCCGATGTGCGTCCTGGCGATTGGATGTGCCCGAGGGGATGCGGGAACGTGTTCGCGGGAAAGGCTGAGTGCTTCCAATGCGGCGCGCCTAATCCCAACCCTCCCGCCGATGTCCGTCCTGGCGATTGGATGTGCCCGAAAGGGTGCGGGAACGTGTTCGCGGGAAGGACTGATTGCTGGAATTGCCGCGCGCGTAAGCCCGAGTCGGACCTGGACCCGCGTGATGAAATATGGAGACTCTACAAGAGAGACGTTCCAAACCTAGACGAGCGGAAACGTACCGAAAAGCCGCTTAAAGAGTTCTTCAGAAACGAGGGTCCCAAGAGCGAGATGTGGATCGAGAAAAAGAGGGACTCTGTACCGTCAACCGTGCGCCAGGAGTACGAGCGGATCAACGGGAAACACGCGGACGGACGGGGAAGACGCGACGATGACCGCGACGGACGCGACGATGAGCGCAGCAGACGCGACGATCAACGCGGCAGATCCAGTGATGACCGCGGCAGACGCGACGATGACCGCCGCGGCGGAAGAAGCGGTGCGCGGGAAAGCGGAGAGATCGAATACGAAAGGGACGGCGACCGCCGCGAAAGGAGCGATGACTGGGTCAGATCAAACGATGGCCGCGTCAAAACAAGCGATGCGCGGGAAAGCGGGGAGCTCGACTACGGAAAGGGCGATGCACGGAGTGCCCGCGCGAACCCTCCGTTTCCGCCGTACGTAAACGCGCACGCCAACGCGAGCAATCCGCCGCCGCCGCAGACGATGACGATGGAAGCGCCTCTCCCGAATCAGCAACTCGCCAACGCGAGATCAAATCCGCCGCCTCCCACGGGCTGGAACGATCCTACTCGCGTCGCCGCCGCGCCGAGCCAACCGCCGTACCGCGCCGACCGCCACTCCGACGACCGCAATTTCAACCCGCCCCGGGGTGTCGTCGTGAATCGAGGCGCGGTCCTTCCTGGTGGCGTGGTTTTAGGAGGTGCCGGCGGCGGCGCGATGGGCGCGGGTGTCGGAGCCGTCCATGCGCCGTATCGGCCGCCCCCGTCTCATGCGTACCACCTACCTCCACCGGCGCCGCCCGCGTCGGCGAGAACGACGAGCGTGACCCCGCCGGTGGGTCCCCTTTTCCAACCAAGCGAGTACGACGCGTACGACACGGATGTCGATCTCGATCCTGATACGGATCCCGACGACGAGCGCGAGCGAACCTCGCGGAACTCGATGGGCGCGCCGCGGCTTTCGGACGACTTCAACGCGCGGCGACGGCAATCGGCGGGCGCCGAGCTCTCCGGTCGCGTTTCCCTTCCCGGTCCTGGTACGCACAATCACACCGTACCGGCCGTGCCGAAGAGTAAGGGAAGCGTTCTTCTTGCCGCGCGCGCGATGGGTGCCTCAGCAGGAAACTCTACGGGACACGTCTCCAGAGTTTCCGGAATTCTCTCGGGCATCCCCGGCCCGAGAGTCGCCGCGAAGCCGATGGCGCCGGTGGGCGCCGCGGCGGCGCCCCGGGTCAAGGAACCCACGGACTTTGAACAACGCGCGAAGAAGTTAGCGGAGGCTAAGAAGCGGAAATTCGCGGAAGACGCGGAGGCTGCAGAGTCCAAGGCCGCGGGCGAGCGCGCGGTGGCGAAGCGAGTGCGACTTGACATGAAGCGGGACGAGGCGCGGAGACAGGACCTGGCGGAAAAGAAACGCTCGCGACTCGCGCGGGAAGCGGCGATCACGGTTTTCGATTCGGACACGGAGGAGGACAAAAAAGACGACAACGACGACGACGAACCCCGGATCATCGACGACGACGACGACGACGACGACGAAGTCGTGAACGTGGACGAGGGAGTCGAGGCAGTGGACGAGGGGGACATGGAGGTGGCCGAGGCGGAGGCGGCGGATGACGCGGTGGATTTGGAGTACGACCCCGGCGACGACGACGACTTCGTTCCGGCGCGACGGAAACCGAGTACCAAGGGTCGAAACTCGCGACCGTCGAAATTAACCGACGGCGCCGCTGCGGCGCGACAATCGGAGGACGGGCGCCGCGGTTCCGGCTCGGCGGCGGCAGGGAAGGTTCCCCAACACGAGCGCCTCGGGGACCCGGTCGCCGCTTTGGGTTCCGTGCCCCCCCCCCCCGCCTCCACCAAATTTGCGATCAACGTCATGCCCGATTTGATGGGGTACTTCTTTTTTGCCAAAGACGTGTACGTGCAGCAGGTTCGCCGCGAAAACGACTTGCAGAACCAGGACATCTCGATCCGGCGGTTCGAGTTTAGGGAATCCGTACCCAAACCCGTGCCGTTCGAAAACACGAACCAGAAAGGCGAACTCGCGCTCGGTTCCAACCCAAACACGCTGCGGTCGTGGCTCGCGTTTGCGCGGTGGACCAAACGGGCGTGGGGAAACGACAGCGACCACTTAGTCGCGCTCGCGAAACACGACAAGTGCCAGGGGAAAATCTTCCAAGCCGTGTTCAAAAAGGAGTAGCAGCGTGAGCGGGAAGACTGGATTGTGAATAAAACGCAAGACCTTTCCTAAAAACGGGTAGAAAATCTTTCTAGCCGTGTTTAAAAACGGGTAAGCGCTTGCGGGATACGAATGTGGACGAGACACAGACCGACTTGGTCTACTTCCTTCTAACGAAGAAACGTGCAACTTTGCCCTGATTCAGGCGAGCGACTGGTTCGCGTTCATTGCTAACTATTGAACAAAACCACTGTTTCCCTGCTACTACTCCGAACTCGGGAGGGATACGCCGACCATGCAAGACTCAGACTCACTCCCGCGTGTGTTTCGTCCGGGCCCTGGCCAGCCGCACTTGGTCCGCCACCTTCACCGCATCAACCACGGCCTGGACGTCGTGCACCCGTACGATGTCCGCGCCGCCCGCGATGGCGACAGCGCACGCCGCCGCGGTGGCGCGGTCACGGTCGGTCGCGTTTTTATGCCCCGTCGCCGCGCCCAGAAACCCTTTCCTGGAAACGCCTACTAACATCGGCGCGTTCGCGACGCACCCGCTCCCGTTCGTCTTTAGGGTTTCACGCACTCTGTCCAGGTTCCCTAAAAGGTCCCAGTTACCATCGTGACTCTTCGCGAACCCGATCCCGGGGTCCAGCCAGATCCGCCACGGCTCGACTCCGCTCTCGGTCGTCGCCGCTACCCGCGCGCTCAGTTCTCTGCCAACCACCAAAGGCACGTCCCCAAACACGTACGCCGTGTTTTCCGCGGACTGCATCGTGGACGGGTCGCCGCGCATGTGCATGCATATGTACGGTACTGGTGCTTTCGTACTCGCAATTGAGCGGAACATATCAGGACACAGCGTGCCTCCTGATACGATTAACAAGAAAGTGTCAGTCTCTCGTAATGCGTATGAGGGATTGGGAAGGGTATAGTAGTGTGACTTCGTAACTGTTACAAGTACTGGTAAGAGTTACCAGTAGTAAACAGTCAGGGTAATCGGGCCGATCAGGGAGGCGGAACTTGGTGATTGGGAAAGTTCCTTACCTGAAACGTCGTTGATGATATCCGCGCCCGCGTTCACCGCTTCAAACGCGACGTCGCCGTAAAAGGTATCCACGGAAATCAAAGGAACGTTTTCTCCTCCTCGGTGCTGAAACTCCTCACGTTGAAACAGCGCGGCGAGGGCTTTTACCACAGGCAGCACTCTTCTCAGTTCCTCTTGTTTCGAAAGCCTCACCGCACCCGGGCGCGTGCTTTGCCCGCCGACGTCCACGACGCGCGCGCCGTTTTTCACCATCGCCGATGCGCGCGCCACTATTTTACCCAAATCGACTGGATTCCAGAAATCCTCGACGCTTTCGTTGTTTCGATTTGAATCGCAACCACCCTCGCCAAGCACCCCGTCCCCCGAAAAGCTGTCGTGCGTGACGTTAAGAATGCCCATGATTTTCGTGGCACCACCCACCTGCGTCAATGTATTCTCCTTACCCAAAGGAAGCACGCGCTTTAGACCTTTTTTGCCTACGTTGGTTTCGCCGCCGCGGTCGCGCCACGTTTGTTTCGCGCTTCGCAACCCGGCTTGAATCGCGTCTGACTTTGCCGAGTTGTTCGAAACGCCCGACTGACTGTCCACGGAACGGGATTCAACTCCATCTGCACCTGGACGGTCACAACACCCAACCTCCAAATCTGCCAGCGGCGCCAAAACGAAGTCGCGTTCGTGTATCCGCGGGTGCGGTATTTCCAGGGATTCTGTTTTGTGCGCGCCGCTTGAGTGAAACAGAATATCCAAATCCATCGGCCTCGGTCCGAACCGCGCGCCACTCTCCACGCGCCCGAGTTGCTTTTCTATTTGTTTCAAAACTGCCAGTAGCTTCTGCGGGCAGTCGCCAATGTCTTTGTCCTGTATTGAAACCAAGCACGCGGAGTTCAGGAAAACGGGCTGGTCCGTGACGTACTGCGGCTCCGTTTCGTAAAGACCCGCGTGCGACACCACGAAAATGCCGCGCGCGTTGAGCAACCGGTAACTCTCCCGAAACACACCCACGCGGTCGCCTTGGTTGCTTCCCAGGGCGAGTACCGCGGTCGGAGCTGGAGCTTGGTGGATGTTTGTGTGCTTCGTGTCGTCATTCAACGCGCTCCGTGCCACACAGGCGGAGTGTATCCCAGCCACCCCGGGTGAAGGTTTCAGTGACCACCGCCGGAACCCAGGGGCGGCTCCACCGGATGCAGAGGCGGTTCGGGAAGGATTCGCACCACGACACCACCGCTGGTGGCGGTCGATAGGGATCACGAAACTCGACTCAGGGCCTGTTATGACCAAGGAAACAGCACGCGCGCGAGCCGCCCTGCGCAGCGCGTACCCGAGACACGACATCGCGACGCAGGTGACGCGCGGACGCGCGCGCGCGCGACTGACGTGTCTGCTCCGAAATGTCGAGCTGCTCCCGAAATAAAGTAGTCTATTGTTAAAGTCGAGATCGCGTCGTCGCTCACGCGCGGCACAACGCGTGCGCGCGTGGAGGGCACACTCGAGTTGGGGACGGTGGTGTCCCCTCTTGCGACATGGCGGCCGAGGGCGAAGCGCGTTTGCGAGCGCTGCAGCGCTTGCTTGACGTGGCGCCCGAAACCCTGACCGCGGACGAGGCTCACGAAGAAGGTGTTTTTCTAGAGGCGTTGGCGATGGGCTTGGCGAACGGGGAGGGCAAGGCTGAGATGCATGAACAAACGAGCGAGTACCACCGTCTTTCCACGCGAGTTTTCGCGTCCCTGATTGGCAAGCGCATCATGTCCACCTCGTACCGCGCGACCCCCGGGTCACGGGAAGCCGCGCCACCAGGCAGCGTCCTTCGCGTGTTGCAATGCGTGCGCTTGTTGCTTCGCCACGAAAATTTCGTAACACAATTGCACGCCATCGCCGGCGCAACCCAAGTGCTCGGGGATACGTTCCGTGTATACGCCGATTTGCATCTTCAAAACAGCAACAGCCACTTCGCGTTCATCGATGAGATCACACGCGAGTTGGCGTCGGTGTTCAAGAAAATTACGGGCGAGCACGATCATCGCTGGCGACGCGATTCTCGAAACACCACCGAAAATGAAACCGACTTCGCGGGCGCGCATCTCATGGCCATGCGTTTATTATCCACGAAAGACCCTTCGCTTCTGGCGAGCGCTTTGGTGATTTTACGCGCGTCGTTGACGTCTGGAGGTGACCCGAAACAACGAGATCCCACTCGTGAAGACTCTACGCAGCAAATCGCCAACTCGGATTGCGCGTACCATTTACTGAAAATGCTTCGCGAGTACTCCGCGCCCTTCGACGCGATGGCGGGGGACGTGCTGCGACAGCTTTTGGTGACAAGCGAGGGACTGGACGGCATACGGTTGGCGGGGGGGGTGCGCACTACGCTGGCGATGCTGTCGAGTAGTTTGGATGGCGGTTCTGTGGATGCGCAAACAGACGATTCTTCCGACGACGACGCACACGGAAAAACGTCCCTCGCTTTGTCCCTGTTGAGCGGTATTTTGAAACACCGAGCGTGCGTCGTGGAGGCGCGAGGACGCGACGCGTGTGGCGTGTTGACAAAACTGCTGCGAGTCAGCGTGTTGGGTAATCGGCCGACACGACTTTGCCAAACCGTGTCCGCGCTCGCCGAGCTCGCCGCGGACGACGACGGAGGCGAAGCGCTCGCGTCGGCAAACACGGTGTTCTGGCTGGGCAAGGCGCTGGTGATGATTCACGGTACGTACGGTAGTATTACGAATGGTACTAGTGCTGGTGCTGGTGCTGGTGCCGGTGCCGGTGCCGGCGCCGAAGCCGACGCCGCGCGAACCGAAAACAAAACAAAAAAACAAACCGTCGCGACGGCGCAACGTGTTTTCCGCGCGTTGCGTTTTATTTTCGCCTGCGAGCGCGCCCGCGTTCGGTCTTTGTTTAAGCTTTTGTTTCCGCAACTGCTTTTCGAAATGTTCATCGACGTGGGGCACTACCAACACGAAATCGGGTCGTACGTTGGAATCGCGGAGGTTTGGGTTTCTTTGCCGCCGAACGCGGTGGCGGACACAACACGCGCGTTTGAACTAATCGACAAAGAAGCGTCGACGTCTGAAAACGAAACAAAAGTAACACAAACGGTAACCCCCACTCGCGTCGTGCGAGGGTATTTGCTCACACAGTGTCTCGGGGAAGGCGCGTTCGGGAAGGTCCACAAAGCGTGTCGGGTGGGCAAACAGTCGCCAGGGCGCCGGGTCGCGTCGCGCGCGATTAAGGAAATTCGCCTCGATCCCGAAAACGCGAAAGGAACGGACGAACTCTCCATACGCGCCGATTGCGTTTCGTGTTTCCCCGCCTGCGTCGCAACGGAGGTGGCGATTCTCCAGAAACTGAAACACCCGAACATCGTCGCGTTCTTTGAGGCTTTCGTTGAGAAGAACGCGGTGTACATCGTCATGGAACTGGCGACGGTAAGTATTTCCCACCCACCACATTCCGCCGACTGATTGCCCATACACGACTGACATTTATTTTATTTCAATCAGGGCGCGAGCCTCGGCGAACGCATCGACGGGTTCATCGCGAGTGGTTTTTTTTTTCCGGAGGAGTTTCTGTGGGACGTTTTTTTGCAGGTATCCCTGGCGCTGCGTTACATGCACGACGACCAAGGCGTGGTGCACCGGGACATCACGCCCGCGAACATTTTGGTGGACCGGGATTTGCGGAAAGTGCGGTTGGTGGATTTCGGGCTGGCGATTAGGTTGGATGGTTTTGGGTTGCGGGACGACTCCGAGGAGAGTTTGCGCGAGAAAGAAAAAAATGACCTACAGGCAACACCCCCCACAGGCGCCGTCGGCACGATGCCGTACACCTGTCCCGAGAGTCTGAGCGGCGACAAAAACCATCTGGTGTGCGCGAAAGCGGACGTGTGGAGCTTCGGTTGTGTGATGTACCACGCCATGGTTCTGGAAGGTGCGTGTTTTATTTCCCAAATCCAAACACTGTTTACTGCCCTGTATGGAGTACAGTCGGAAAGTACTACCCACTCCGTTGGACCCCTTTCCAATCCCTCATACACATGGCCCGAAGTACACCCACACTCATCGACTCAAGACTGACACTTTCTTTGTTTTACCGTAAGCTCCGTTCCGGGGAAACAACCCGCTCACCATGGTACGGGAAATCGTGGAAGGACGGTTCGCGCCGTTGAAACACGCGCTTTTGGAGAGCGAGCGTACTTCGGGAGTTAACGACTCAGGAACCCTAAACCCTTCCGTGTTCCCGTACACGCCGAAACCCGCCTTGCCGCGCTTGCGGTACGGCGACGATTTGGTCGAGCTAGTGAACGCTATGTTGACCGTGCCGAAAAACGACCGGCCCAACGTTCGCGAGTTGCTCGCGAAACCCGCGGTGGTGAAAAGACTGGCCTCCGAACTCGACGAAGCTAGACGCGAAAACGAAAAACTTCGCGAGGACTTGTTCCGGGAACGAAACGACCGGGAAATTGAGGTTGAGACGGAGAGGAAAAAGCGGGAAGCCAGTCATAAGCTGGCTGACAAAACGGCTGATGATGTGTCCAAAATCCAGCGCGCGAACAGCGTTCCCGCGACGGTTGGCGGCGGCCAAAAAAACGAAACGCTCCCGTCTCAGGGAAGCGTCAAAATCGAAAAGCGCCTGCTCCGCCCGATCGCGGATCCTGGTTTGGAAATTCTGGGGGTACTACACAAGCTCAGCTTCGTTGACCGGCTGCCCCCGGCTGCCGTGCGTGACCACAACCGAGCCTCGGTCAGACGGTTCGTTTCCTGTCTCTGGGCGCCGAACAAATCGGCGGCGGCGGTGAAAGCGGAGACGGCGAAGCTCCTGAGCGGCTCGCGAGAACGGTTTCAAGGTTCCGCGAGTTTCGGAAACAACGGCAGCGAAGCGGAAACGTACGAAGACGTGCTTCGTTCCCTGGAAACGCTTCTTTTGGAGCACGGGTTTTATGCCCTGCAGCGACAGGACTCACGGTGAGGTTTGTGGGGGCGTAAGCATTTTAGCGGGTAGGTACAATAATAAGAATAGATTCACGCGCGACGACGATGTTTTCTGCGCTCTTGGTTGTTCACAACGACGCTAAACTCGGATCTAGTGGTACATAAACGAACTGTTCGGGGGCGAGCTGCCGTAGTACCTCCTCCTCCTCCCCATTCAGCAGGTGCATGGCGGTGAGTTGCACCAGCGCCGCGGCTGGCGCGGCGCCTTCCATGCGGTGTACCTCCCGCCCGTCCCACATCCACAGCGTCGTGGGATACGCCTGCACGCCGTGCTGGCTCGCCAACGACGACGCCTCCTCCGCGTCAACCTTGGCGATATCCAGGGTATCCAGGCCCGGGACATCTTCAAGCACTGTCGCGAGCGTCGCGAGCTCGGGGCCGAGCACCGCGCACGGGCCGCACCACGCCGTCCCGAAACTCACCACCGCGCGTCCCCCGCAAAGGAAGCTCATCTCCGCCTCCTCAGCGTTCCATATCTGCAACGCGCGCGTGGTGACGTTCCGGTCGCAAGCGCGGAAAGCGCCGCGTGCCACCCCAACACCGACGCGACGTTTACACACGTTTCTCGGCGCCACCGCCGCGTTCACCAAACACCCGCGCGCCGCGACGACAACCATCTCGACGCGTCCAGGGTTGTGAAGAGCGGGAGCGAGACGGCACCTGAAAACTGGTGGCTCTCGGCGCGCGTGGCGCCACGTCAGTCAAAACAGTTTCCGAGACAAGAGCCTTCGCGACGCAACGCCACGCACCACACAACTCGTCGCACCATGAGCGCGGTGGCACAGGTCATTCCCGCGCGCACTGCGCGCGCACGCGCGCCCTGTCGTGCCGAGAGGGCGCGACGTCGCCCCGGCGTCGTGTTCCGCGCTGCGAAGTCGCCCTCGAATTCGCAGGCAGATGACACTTCCACGTCCAAGAAGTCCACGCCGCCCGATGATGTGTCATCCTCGCGTAGGCCCAAAGTCGCCATCGTGGGCGCTGGGTGGGGCGGTTTCGGCGCCGCGAAGGCTCTTTGCGAGTCTGGGTGTGAGGTTATTTTGCTGGACGGCATACCCGACCCGACTGGGGTGACGCCGACGACCACGCCTTCTGGGAAACCGTTCGAGTACGGCACGAGGGGTTTCTGGAAAGATTACCCCAACATAGAACAAACGCTTCGCGAGCTCGGCGTCGCGGAAAGGGACGTTTTTTCAAAGTTCACCCCGTCCTCGTTCTTCGGACCGGACGGTTTGGAAGCCACCGCGCCGGTGTTTTCGGAAACAGGGTTCCCCAACCTGCCGTCGCCTTTCGGGCAAGTCTTCGCGACCTTCGACAACTTCAAGCGGTTGCCGTTACAAGACCGGTGCGGAACTTTCCCATTTACCACATTCCGTAGACTGAATGCCAATACGAGACTGACACTTTCTTGTTAATCTCTCCAGGGCGTCCATGGCCGGGTTGTTGCTCGCGATGCTGGACCTGAACCGGGACGAAGAGACGTTCGAGGCGTACGACAGGATGACCGCGCACGACCTTTTCATTAAGTTCAATTTATCAAAACGCTTAGTGGACGATTTCATTCGCCCCACGCTGTTAGTGGGTCTGTTCAAACCACCGGAGGAATTATCCGCCGCGGTCACGATGGAACTGCTGTATTACTGTACGTATTTCCCATTCCACATTCCGCCTCCCTGATTGCCCATACTCGTACCAGAAGGGACTATTATCTCTGACTGTTTACGTAATACACATTACGAGAGACTGACACTTTCTTTTTACCATCAGACGCCCTGGCGCACCAAGATTCCTTCGACGTGCGGTGGATATCGAAAGGAACCGTGGGCAGCGCGTTGATCGCGCCGTTAGCCACGCATTTGATTGATACGTACGGCTTGCGCGTGCTGGGAGGGTGCCGTGTTGAGACGGTGGTGATGGACGAAGAGACAGGACAGGCGGTAGGGCTGAAGTATTTAGAATTCTCGGGTAAAACAAAGAAACCGAAAACCGTGGAGTTGGCCGATTGCGACGCCGTGGTTTTGGCGCTCGGTGCGAAAGGCATGCGGGGGGTGGTCGGCGGGAGCCCGGCTCTTGCGAAAATGGCCCCAGAGCTCACGAAAGCGGCGAGTTTGGGGGGGATAGACGTCGTGACGACGCGGATATGGCTGGACCGGTAAGGAACTTTCCCATTTACCACGTCAAGACGACTGATCGGCCCGATTACCCTGACTGTTTACGTAATACACATGGCCCCAGAGACTGACACTTTTCTTTTCACAACAAGGTACGTCGACGTTACGAACCCGGCAAATGTTTTGTCAAAATTTACCGGCTTGCGCGGCGCCGGCGGGACGTTTTTCATGCTGGATCAGCTTCAACACGAAAACGAAGTCCAACTTTGGGGAGGCGAGGAGCCCAAAGGAAGTGTGCTGGCGTGCGACTTCTACAACGGCGGCGCGGTGGGTTGTTTGAGCGACGCGGATATCATCTCCCTGCTCATGGACGAGCTGTTACCCGCGGCGGTGCCCGCGTTCGCGCAGGCGAAAGTGTTGGACTCGCACGTCGTGCGGTGTCCGGGCGCGGTGACCTGGTTCTCGCCGGGGTCATTCGCCTCGAGGCCGCCGCTCGAGACACAAATTCCAAATGTCGTTTGTGCCGGTGACTGGGTGCGCCTTGGCGCAAGGGAGCACGGCAGCAAAGGGTTGTGCCAGGAAAGGGCGTTCGTGTCCGGTCTGGAAGCGGGGAACTCGCTTGCGCGGCGGGTGCTGGCGCGCGCGAAGGGCGGAAGCGGGAAGACACTCCAGGAACACGTCGTGATTCCCGTACGCGCGGACGAAACGCAGGTCGTGGTGGGCAGAGCCGCGAACAAGGCCGTGATGGACGCGCTCAAGCCGTTCGGCCTGGACAGCCCGTGGGTGCGGTGAGGGGTGGAGAGGGAATGGTGAGTGAGGCGTAGCGCGCCGAGTGTAAATCAGAGAAAACTTCTTTTCGTCCTCCTCTTCGTCCCGCAAGGCTTTTTGAGACGGTCCTCCTGATCGCCAATCTCGTTTCCCGCCCCTTGCTCGATCACACCTCCGCGCGCGCTCCACTCCGCGCGCGCGTGCCGATGACCACCAAAGGTCCGTTCGACCAAGAAACGTGGTCGCCATGGCTCTCAAAGGTAACCTACAAGGCCCCGAAAGCCATGTCCCTGCAGGCGTTCAAGATGGCGCTGCTTAAGAAGCGCCTGGCGGAAGCCAAGGCCACGTCCGGTCGCGCCGCCGAGACAACCGAGGCGCGGGCGGAAGCCGCGGCGGACGAGGAGGCTATCCGGGCTGAATTGAGGGCGGCGAAGGAACGCGAGGAACGCATGAAACACGTCAAGGCGCACTGTTTGGCGGCGGAGACGGCTGCGGAGGCGCGTGAGGCCGCGGACAAGGCGAGCGCTAAAGTGGAGCGGCTTCGGGAGGAATTCGAGGAAGAAGAAAGGGAGATCGTGGCGAAGAGCAAGCGCGAACAAGAGGCGAGGGCGCGGGCGTTGCTTGAGAGGGAGCGGAAACGGGCTGAACAACGGGCTAAGCTGGAGGAAGAGCTTGAAAGACGGGAGGGTGAACGGCACAAACAGGTGCTGAAGCTGAAAGACACGCTTAAGCTCCACGCGGACGCGAAACGAAAAATCGCGGAGGATGCGGCGCCGGAGGAGGGCGAGCTGAACAACGACCCGAGCCGAAACGGAGGTGCCACAAACCAAACGGGCAACCCTTTCGAAGATGGTCCTGGTCCGGGGCCGTCTCCTCGGTTCCGTGAGCAACCCGGGGGAGGCGGCGGGTTTTCGCCGCGAATGGGAATGGGAGGAACGCCGGTTGGCAGCGGGAACTGGGGAACGGGCGAAACGCCGCTTGGCTCGGGGAACTGGGGCGCGCAGGGTGGCGATTTCAATCAGGGCAGCGGGAATTGGGGCGCGCAGGGAGGCGATTTCTTTAAAGATTCAAACGCGCCTTCACGAGATTTCAATCAAAGAGGTGGCCAAGGCCAAGGCCAAGGACAAGGTCCAAGCGGACCTCGCGGCGAGATTCGGTACGGGGACTGGCAGTGTCCGAAGGGGTGCGGGAACGTGTTCGCATCGAAACTCCGTTGTTTCAGGTGCGGGGCGCCGAAACCAGCGGGAGGAGGGGCGCATCACAACGACACACACAACCCACACGCCGCGGGAGGGGGTGCGCCGAGTTCCGCGGGGTGGGGCGAGCGACCGCGGATGGGAGGAGGCAGGGGGAACTGGTAGGGTGACAATGTAAGGAGCCTAGTTTCACCTAAACAACCCTTATCCCTATTGCGTACTGTCAACACGGTGCCGCGACGATCACGATCGGGTGGCTCGTTGTTTGTTATGGTTAACTTAGCTGCTGATGTAAATTGACAAACTGGTACAAAAATCACGACGCGTAACACGCGCCGGTTCGTTAAATACACGCCGCCAAAACCCGCGTTCACGCGACGGGCGTTTCTTCCGCTTCAAACGCGGCGAGCGTTTTCAAAATCGCGCCCACCAAGTCGTCCACGTCCAGACTGTCGGGGTGTTTTCCCCCACCTCCGTCGTCGCGGTGCCCCACCGCTTTGGCGCGACACTCCACCACCTTGCCCGCGCGAGCGGACGCTTCGGGGGAGAGGGTTTCTTTTTCGGAAGTCGCTGGAGTCGCTTGAAGGTCGACTGCGTCACCCTCCGCGTTTTCTCCGCTTTGTTTTTCGTCTCCTCCGTCACCCCCCCGCTCGTGTCCCTTGAACCCTTTCTGTTTTTCCCGTTTCTCCACCCTTTTCGTGCCTAAGTGCTTGTCGTACAAGCCGTCGTAGTACTCCAGCAAACCGTCCGCCACCGCGCTGAAGTCGCCGTCGCGGAGTTTCAAACGCAACGCCTCAGCGCGCTCGTTCCCCAGACGTTTCCGCAACTTCCCCACGCTCTCGTCCATGGCGTCGCGCCAACTCGGGTCTGACCGGTGACTGTCGTGCGCGTAGTCCTCTACCAGGGTTCTTAAGCGGGTCCCTCGCGGCGCCACAACGTTAACCACAAGTGGCGCCATGCGCATGCGTTGAAACAAACCGGGGTCCACGGAACACTTCCCCACGTGCGGGCCTTCGTCTTCCAGGAATATCCACCCCCACGCGGATGAGGGTGACGCCTCGTCGGTCTCGGTAAGTGTTTCCGCTTTGTTGATCTGTTCCGCGAGTCGCACCCACTCCATCGCAACCAGGTTCGCGAAGTGCTCTGACGTGGGCTGACAAGGCGGTCGCCCGACCCACCCGAACGCGCTCCCGGAGTGACTCGCCAAACCCTCCAAGTCAATCACCGCGCACCCCGCGTTTCGCAGACCCAGCAACGCCGCGGTTTTCCCAACCCCCGTCCGGCCGCCCACGATGCACACCCGCGGCTCTTTGCAGACTAAATGCCCACTGACGTTATTTGCGCCCGAGGAACCCGCGCCGTTATTAGCGTTATTAGCGTTGTCCTCCAGCACCGACGAGTTGTTACTCAGGGTGCTCGCGATGGATGAGGACGAGGACGACCTGGTCAATGTCGAGCCGGAGCGCGGCGATTCCCACCGCGTCAGCACGAACCGCCTGAACGCTTTGTACCCTCCCCGCACGACCCTGGCGTCCAAAGATCCGGGCGGCGCCGCGTGTAACAGCAGCCAAGTCACGGACGAACTCCGCATGCCACCTCGCCAGCAGTGCACGTACACCACCGAGGGCTTGGATGAACACTCGTGCGGCGAGGTTCCGCAGTTCGCGTCTTTGGCGCGCGCGCGGTGTAAGATTTCCTCCACGATTTTGGAAAGTTTCGGCCGGACCGCCTTCATCCCGAGCACCAGCGCCACCCCCCTGCCCTGTTTCGCGAACGCGGTACCAACCTTCGCGCGTTCGTCGTCCGTGAACAGCGGGACGTTCACCGCACCGGGCACGTGCCCCTTACTGAACTCCCCGGGCGACCGCACATCCACGATGAGCGCATCCGGGTTTCGGTCGGCGGCGGAGCACGACACCGACGCGCGAACCAGGTCATCGACCTCGGCGCGGCACTCCGCACCGCCCGCGGCGAGGTCGAGTTTTACGCCCGATGCGAACAACTCCATCACGTCCGCGGATACCGCGGAGGAGTCATCCTTCAAACCAGAAAACAGGTCCGCCGTGGACGACATCGCGGAGGACACTGTGGTGAAGGGTGAGGCAACATCCAGCTTTGGCTTTTATCGATCTTTCATTGGAGATCTCGCGCGTTCCGCGAGGGGGCTGGAAACGAAACATTCGGACTGTTTGCTCGATCACTTAGTTTTTAGCATTTTCGGAAGAAAATCTGAGAGAAGAATTGAAGCGAAAAACGCAAAAAAACGCAAAAAAAATCACAACTCGTCCCTCTCCCCTTCTCCCTCTCGCGTCTCGTGTTCACCACTACCACCATCCCCACCCCCATCGTCCCCCTCATCGTCACCCAAAACAGGCGGCTCCTCGAAAAAATCAAACGCCTTCCCCGAGGCTCGGTCCAGGCAAGCCTGTTCTTCCGACGGAGTTCCGTACCGCTCGGCGCAAATCTTTTCAACCAAGTCGTCCCCGAGCTCCGACAACAGCGTTCGCGCGGCGCCAAGCAGCGTCTTTTTTTCCGCGATGCGCAGGGTCACCGCGGTGCGGTACTCGTGCGTGGGCGGTGAACTGTGTGCGGTTTCGTCCTTATCCCTATCCCTATCCGTATTCGTCCCCATCCTTACACCTGCCACACTTTCCGCTCCCGCGACTGGATCGTACGGGTTCAGTTCGAAAAATTTACCCATGATTTCCAGGTCCTGCCAAAGCGTCGTGGGGTATCTGGTTAACAAAGAAAACGCGGCTTTCAAAAGAGTAGCCCGGACCACGGCTTCGTTGCGAGGGTTTACTTCACTGCCAGCTACTGCTAAAGCCACTGCAGTGCTGTTATCAAGCTCACTTTCGGTCATCACGGAAACGCGCGTCGCGGCGAGCAAGTCGTGATCCATCTTCCCTTCGAAAAAGTGAAAGTTTCGGTGCGTAGGCGATAGGCCGTGTTCCTTCAGTAACTGTCTTTTCCTCTTGCGCAGCGGATCTTTTTTCGAGACTTTAGGCACGACATCAACCGCGTCTACTGGGTTGTGCGAAGGCACGAACCCGTACTGCAACAATAAAATGGCACTCGGTTTTTCGCCGTAGTTCACCCTCACCTCGAAACCGGGGCCGGGGAAGGCGTCGTTCGCGGTCACGGTGACCAGCCCCGTTCGCTGGTTGAACTTCACGCTCACGGCGGATGCGTCGTTACCGTGAGGGCGCGTACCACTCCCGTCCCCACGCGCCCACCCGTGGTTGACCATGTCGAACAGCGGAACCAGGGCGAGTAGGGTTTGTTTTGGAGAGCCGTCGGCGTCGCGATTGCGACTGCTTTTGCTTTTGCCGTTGTTCCCTCGTTCAAACCTTTCCCCATTGTCAACCGTGACGTGCGCCGCCCGCGACCACACGATCGACATGGCCCACACCCAGTTTTTAACCCCGAAGTGCTGTTCCGGGAACAAATAAGGGTACCTTTGACTCAGTACGGGAAACAATTTGTTCCGTTGCGCGAGCCACCCTCGCAACACCGCGTCCCGGAACCCCAACGCGTTGCTCCCTTCGAGCTGCGCCAACTGCGCGGGGGTCCACAGCAAGGGCGAGCCGGTGTCTTTCGGCAACACGGAGACGTACGGCCACCAGGCTGACTTTTCGTGTTCCACGTAAAGCTCGTGCAGCAGGTGCAAGGCTAGCACGTTTTCGATACTCACGTCATTGGTTCGATTCCCGCCGATGGTTGACAAAACGTTTCCGATCCGCGACCGACGAGCGGACGCCGTGCTCATGGCTTTCATCAGCGGCACCGCGAACACGGTTTCGCCCGCGGGTATTGGTTTTGTCGTCACCACCCCCCGGCCTCGGCCGAAGATGGAGCTCAATTTGATAGGAAAAGGTGGTTTATTTGGGTCAGTTGCTTTGGCGCTCCTTTCACTTTCATCGGCGGTTTCGTCGTCGTACGGCGCCGCCATCGGCTGCCGCACCCATTCCTCGAATTGCAAATCTCGGACTCCGCACTCGCTCACCGCCCCGAGGCGTCCGCGGGGGATTCGGGGCACACCACCGGTTACCGACCCACCCGAACCGCCCGCCGCCGTGTCTCCTTCGCCAGCCGCACCCCGATTCCGACTGCCGGGGAACACGTCCGGGAACGCGCGCGCCAACACCGAACGTCGCTGTTCGGGGGTCAAGCTTTTCGGGTCCAGAGAAACAGACGACACCGCGGGTGGGGCGACGAGAAGCGCGAGCACCAGGAAAAGCGCCACACCAACTTTTCCAACTAACACGTGTCGCCGGCCCCGCGGCCGTGACCGGCGCGACGACGCGACTCGCGGCGCGTCGCGCCACCGCCGCATACGCGCGCGGTGTGCACTGACGTGAGTAACAACAACAAACAGGTGATGCTTCTTTGACGAAGGTGCCGTCGGGCGAAATCGAAATCCGTCACGTGAGCTTTTTGTGACTCCCTCCAGTTGACTCCCCTGGATTCTCTCGGACATTCCAGCTTTGCTGATTGGTCGACCCGAAAAAGAGGTGAAGAGATTCGTTTCACGCGTCGTCGATCCCTCGCGCCCCCCCTCCCCATTCCCGCACACACCACCACTACTCCTTTCCAACGAGTACAATGGCCGCTATCTGCACCCTCCCCGTCGCGCTCCGCGCCTCCGTCCGCGCCCCTGTGAAGGCGCGCGGCATGTCCGTCAAGGCCGCCGCGGGTCCCCAGCACTGGCTCCCGGGCAGCGAGCCCCCCGCGTACCTGGACGGCACGATGGCGGGTGACTACGGCTTCGACCCCCTGAGGCTCGGCCAGAACGCCGAGACGCTTCCTTACCTTCAAGAAGCGGAGCTCATGAACGGCCGCTGGGCGATGCACGCCACCGCGGGTATCCTGTTCACCGATGCCGTGGGCCTCCCGAAATTCTGGGAAGCCGGCGACGCCGCGCTCGGGGATTGGGATTTGAAAACCTTGGTCGCGATCCAGGTCGTGGTGATGGGTTTCCTGGAAGCCGCGCGCATCAGGGGCTTCTACGCCACGGGCGAATCCGGCGTCGTGGGGAACTTCCCCTTCGACCCCTCCGGGCAAGACTCCCCCGCGATGAAGGTGAAGGAGATCAAAAACGGACGGCTCGCCATGATGTCGTTCCTAGGGATGGTGTCGCAGTACGCGGTGACTGGGACCTCCCCCCTGGAGGGACTCAAGGCGCACATGGCCAACCCCACGCAGGTCAACATCTTCACCAGCAGCGTGGGTAACGAGTTCGTCGCCGCGATCATCTTCTGCTCCATCGCGCCGTGCTACTTCGTGCTGCAGGAGCAAATCTCCGACGGCAGCGACGACGAGTTCCGCCCCATCCCGTGGTAAGCGGTGTTCCCCTGGGGAGTCTTTACCGAGTCTTCATAAGAGTCTTTATAGAGTATACGGAGTCTACATTGTAGAGAGAGAATCGACAGAGAGAGGTGTTTCTAGCCAGCGCCAGTGTCAGGGTTTGTCAATCGACGAGAGGTCGTGAAGTATCGTATTTTTCGTCGCCGACCGTACTTTTCTTCTTCCTACGTAGATTCCTATTACAGCCGATTCGCGACCTAGTCACCTTTCTTCGCTGGGAGAGAAGCACTTTCAAACATCGCGTCGCGTGCGCTGAATCGAACCACGCTCATCACGGCCAAAGGCGGTGACTTGAGAACGTCGTCGTCACGAGGAGCGCGGGCGCGCGAGTTGAACGTGCTTTTTTTCGCGAAGAAGGTGACGGCCGCTCCTTTTTCCTCGACCACCGAACATGCGCGCGTTCCGTCTTCAGTGACGCACTTTTAGGGTTTAAAATTCCACATCCAAGTCCTCCCCCCCACGTGCCTCTTCCGGCAAGGCTTCCTCTTGTACGGCTCCGGGTTCCAACGCCGCGGCGGCTCGTTTGTATCCCCGCATCGCGGTTTCTAAGTTCCCCATGATCTCCGGAATCGTGGGCAATCGCTTTTCCCCGTTTTTGCTAAAGATAACCTCCCCGTCGTAAAACACCTCGAACGCCCCGGTGTTTAAAAGGTTCGTGGAAACCGTGTTTCCCACGAACCACGCCCCCATGGTGCTTCCCATTTTGTTCGACTGTAAGTTCGTGACGAACTCGGGGGTTGCGACGAACCCAAACGCGGTTGAGATTGCATCTCCGAAATGTGTCAACCCGATACAGGCGAACGTGCCCAAGTTAACAGCCTTACTCGCCGCCACCGCGAAGGTGGACGGCGGGTAGTTGCTCGCCACGACCTCGGTTCCGGGAAAGCGCGTCATGATTTCTTGTCGGACCTGCGCGTACCCGCCCCGGTACTGTCAGGACTGGCAGAACGAAATGTGCACCTTGCCTCCCAGGCTCGCGGGGTCCGCCACGAAAGGGGTTGCCACGGACGAAGGCTCGGGTTTGAACGCGGAGAGGACGTCCGCGCCCGCGAAGGCGAGAATAATCGCGACGACGATTGCGCCAGTAGGCAAACCGCCCGGGGGGGAACCGCGCGAGGCGGTCGAACCCTCCGCCATCTGGAAGGGCAGCGCGGGGAGGTCTGAGCTCTGGTGGTTCTCCCCATTTCCTGTTTTTCGTCTCGTTTGTCAAAATCGCTTTTCGCCAGCTCTGGATATCGTTCGCTCCCAGGCCTCGCCACCGCCACAACGACCTCGCGTCGGGGCTTCACGCCTTCCGCGATGGAGGACGCGCACGCGAGGGAGGTCCGAGATGTGCGTACGCGGTCGCCCACCCAGTTCCTTTTTCCAGAACCTTCGCGTGGCCACTCCGTTCGCCGCCGAAACGAAGTCGGCGCATCCGACGCGTTCAAGCCGTTCGTTGGACAGACGCTCGGGATCGAGAGTTTGTTTCTTCTCATCGGCGACGACTGACCCGACCGCCTCCCCCTCCTCGTCTCGTGTTATAATATGCAGGTCCTCGCGCACTTCAACGTGGACCCCTCTGTTGGTTTGTCGGCAACGCAGGTCGCGCGGTCACGGCAAACGTGGGGGGTAAACGACCTGCCTACTGACCCGGGGACGCCGTTTTGGAAGCTGGTGCTGAAGCAGTTTGACGATTTGCTTGTTAAAATTCTACTCGCCGCCGCGGTGGTTTCCTTTGTGATAGGCGTTTTCGACGGCGAGGGGTGGAGCTCGTTGGTGGAACCCGGGGTGATTGGCGTGATTCTCGTCGCCAACGCCACGGTGGGCGTGCTCACCGAAACCAACGCGGAGAAAGCAATCGAGGAGCTGAAACAATACGCGGCGGACAGCGCGCGCGTGTTTAGGGACGGCCGGCTGGCGCGAATCAACGCGGTGGACCTGGTGCCAGGGGATATCGTCGAGCTGGCGGTGGGGAACAAGGTGCCGGCTGATATCCGGCTGATGCAGTTACGAAACGCGTTGCTGACCGTTGACCAAAGCGTTTTGACTGGCGAAAGCGGGAGCGTGGAGAAGTTCGTGGACCCTGTTGTTCCGACAAGCGCGAATCAATCGGCCGTGATTCAAGACAAGACGTGCGTTTGTTTCAGCGGCACGGTGGTGACCGGCGGTTTGGGTCGGGGTGTTGTGATACAAACAGGCCCGCGCACCGCGTTCGGGGCGATCTCGGGCTCGTTGAGCGAAACGGAAACCGAGCTCACGCCCCTGAAACGAAAACTGGACGAGTTTGGCAAGTTTCTTTCCAAAGCAATCGCGGTGATTTGCGTTTTGGTGTGGGTGGTGAACGTGGGGCACTTTTGCGACCCCGTGCACGGCGGGTGCGTAAGGGGGGCGATGTACTACTTCAAAATCGCAGTCGCCCTAGCCGTGGCGGCGATTCCGGAAGGGTTACCAGCGGTGGTCACCACCTGTCTGGCGTTGGGAACGCGGAAGATGGCGAAGCGCAACGCGATCGTGCGGACGTTGTCCTCGGTTGAAACCCTTGGGTGCACCTCGGTGATTTGCAGTGACAAAACGGGAACCCTCACTACGAACGCGATGACGGTCACGAAGTTCGTGGTGGTGCGAACCACTTCGGGTTTGGGCGGGGACGGGACCGCGGGTGGCGCGATCCCGCTGGAGGAGTACGTAGTGAAGGGCAACGGGTACTCGCCCAACGGTGACATTTTAAGAAACCAAAACTCCGTGGTCCACCGCCCCGCGGAGTCACCAAGCGTGCTGCACGTCTCAATCTGCGCCAGCCTGTGCAACGACTCGTGCCTGGTGTGGGACGAGAAAACCAACAAATTCGACAAGATTGGCGAATCCACGGAAGCGGCGCTGCGCGCGCTGGCGGAGAAAATCGGCCTCCCCGGGGCGGATGCCGATCCGCAGAGTTTGTCGAAAATCGCAAACAACAAGCGGGCCGCGTACTGCGCGCAGTACTGGGAGCAGCAGTTCAAAAGAGTGGCGTGCTTGGAGTTCTCCCGGGACCGGAAGATGATGAGCGTCCTGGCGAACAGGAAAGGCCAAAGCATCTTGTTCACAAAAGGCGCCCCCGAGCAGGTTCTGAAACGGTGCGCCTCCGTGTTGACCGACCGCGCGGGTGCGTCTGAGACGTTAACCGAGGAGGTGATGGACGCGCTCCAGGCGAAGGTTTCGGTTTTCGCGCGCTCGTCGCTACGAGTGCTGGCGCTCGCGATGAAGCCCATGCCCAAGGCGTCGACTGAAGTGACCCGCGAGGACGAGACCGAGATGACGTTTCTGGGTTTCGTGGGGATGATGGACCCGCCCCGGAGTGAAGCCAAACGCGCGGTTGACATGTGCCGCGCCGCGGGGATACGGGTGGTGATGGTCACGGGCGACAACACGGCAACCGCGGAGGCGGTGGCGCGAGCCGTGGGCTTGGGCGACGGAAGCGGCTTCCAAGGCGGCGGCGTTACGACCCAGTTTCACGCCGGTAACGCTCCCGGCGCAAGCGACGATTCCGACCTCACGTTGTTGGCAAAGAAAATGACCGAGGAGGCGCAGCAAGCGGGCTTACCCATGACCGGCGTCATGTTCCCCCCCGGGGTTTCCTTTACGGGGTCCGACTTCGACAACATGGACGAGCACGCCAAGCTAAACGCGGTGACCTCGATGTGCGTTTTTTCCCGCGTGGAACCCAAACACAAACGCGAGTTGATCACGTTACTGAAGCAACAGAAACACGTCGTGGCGATGACGGGCGACGGCGTGAACGACGCGCCCGCGCTGAAACGCGCGGATATTGGGATCGCCATGGGCAGCGGCACGGCGGTTGCGAAGCACGCCAGCGACATGGTGTTGGCGGATGACAACTTCGCGTCCATCGTGGAAGCGGTGGCGGAGGGCCGCGCGATTTACGAAAACACCAAGCAGTTCATCCGGTACATGGTGAGCTCGAACATCGGCGAGGTTGTTTGCATTTTCGTCGCCGCGGCGCTTGGTATGCCTGAAACGCTTTCGCCGATTCAGTTGTTGTGGGTGAACCTCGTGACGGACGGCGCGCCCGCCACGGCGTTGGGGTTCAACAAACCCGACCGCGACATAATGCGCCGGCGTCCGCGGGGGATGGACGACCGGATCGTGGACGAGTGGCTTTTTGTTCGGTACCTTGTGGTCGGTATGTACGTCGGCTTCGCCACGGTCGGGGCGTTCGCGTGGTGGTTCACGTCGTACGAGTTGGGCCCGCGGTTAACCTGGAATCAGCTCACGTCGTTTCAGTCGTGTCAAAACTCGTGCGAAGTGTTCAACCGGAAAATCAACAAGAACCCGTCAACCATGAGCCTAACCACGCTGTGCGTGGTGGAGATGTTCAACGCCCTGAACGCGCTTTCCGAAAACGGGAGCCTGACGCGGCACCCGCCCTGGAGTAACAATTGGCTCACCGGCGCGATCGGCGTGTCCATGGCGCTGCACTGCGCGATTTTGTACGTCCCGTTTTTAGCGCGCACGTTCGGCGTCGCGCCCCTCGCGCTGGCGGAGTGGAGGGCCGTGCTTTACTTCTCCTTCCCCGTGATTCTAGTGGACGAGGTGTTGAAGTGGATAACGCGGCGGTACGGAGACAGGCTCCGGCACGGCCTGAAACGGGGGGTCTGGGGCTTGGCGCGGAAAAGAGACCTGCTGCCGTCGCGGAGCAGGAAACTGTAAGAAAGTGATTTCACCAAAGCGAAAAGAGTGGAATAAATACCTCACATCACCTAGTGTAACACGTCCTAATACCTCCTATCACCTTTTGAAACAAGTCGTGTTACACGTTTTTCCCTATTTTCGGTCCGTACAGCATCCCCAGGTTTTTCCACACGCTCACGATGGAGTTGGCGGTGAAGAACCCGCTCCCCGCGGCGGCGGGAACGCCGATTCCCGGGTACGTCGAGTCGCCGACGGCGTAGAGCCCTTCGATTCCCGTTTTAGGCCCTGGGGGCAACGCAGCGCCGTACAGATTCACCCGGGTCATGTCAACCCCCGGACCGTACGTCCCTTCGTGTCTTTTTACGAACCGCGCCTGCGTCAGCGGTGTCGCCACCATCTCCACCTCGACTCGTTGTCGAATATCCGGAATCACTCTCTCAAGCGCCCGGTACAAATCATCCGCCGCGTCTTTTTTCATCGCGGCGTACGCCTCGCTTCCCCGTTTCACGGCGCGCCACTTTTCGTACGGCTCGTTCGCGGCGCCGTAAATGTGAACGGTGTGCTTCCCAACCGGGGCCTGCGATTGTGAAGAAAGTGGTTAACGTCCCGTGTTGGGCGATGTATGGACAAGCAGTCACCAGCGTTAGAGGTAAAACAGCGTGTTGTCGGATTTGGGAAACGCGCGTTCACGCACCTGCGACGGGTCCAGCGTGGTGGGGATGGAGATGTTGAACACGTTCCGGTTGCCGTCCACGCCTTTGGACCAGTCATCTACTACTAGGTGGTGAATCCCCAGCTCTGAATTTGGCGGCAAGCCTGTCGCGTCGATGCCGAGGTGCAGGTGCACGAAGGAGTCGCACTTTTTTACGTCACTCAAGTATTGCGTATCCCCCGAGTCTATTCTTTGCTGTTTCATGGGGTCTGGTAACAAGCTGTTGGTGGTGTCCCACACCGACGCGTTCGTTACCACCGCGGTGCGCGCCCGTACTACCCTTCCTCCTTTTTTCAACTTGATCCCTACCGCTTTTTTGTCCTCAAACACGATCTCGCTCACCGGCGAACCGAGCGCGACTTTCCCGCCGTGTTTCCGGACGCCCCGCACGAGCGCGTCGACGATCGCCTGCGACCCCCCGATCGGGTAGTCATAAACGCACCCCTCCATCTTGTGTCGTTCCTGGAACGTAAACGCCATGATCGCCGCGGATGTGCGGTCCGCCTTGAGCCCGGAAATCACGAAACACTCCAAGTCCAGGAGTTGCCGCAGCCATTTGTTTGTGACGTGTTGATCGATCAGCTCGGAAAAGTTTGAACGTAACCACTTCGCGTCCTCGAACCCTTGTTTGCCTCGTGGGCCACCGCCCAGGGCGACAACAAGCGGTTTGACGTACTTCGCCATTGTTAGGAAAACCCCCTTATCCGCGCGCATGCCCGCGAACGGAATCGCCACCGCGGCATCGCCCAACGGGCCCATGGCTTTTTCAAGCGCGTCCCACTCGCACACGGCGTCGTCGCCCGCGAACCGCCGAATCGCCGAGCGGTAACTCTCCCGGTCCGCGACGCACGTGAAGTTCCCGTCCGGGAAGTACATGTTTAGGGAGTTATACACCGCAGCGCCCCTAGGCAGGGTCTCACCCACCGCATCCAGGACCTGACGCACGCCGTTGATGCTCTCGCCCGGTGGCGACGACAGTCCCAGGAAATACGACGGGCCTGAATCAAACTCGAACCCGCCCTTGTGGAACCCGTGCGCGGCGCCACCCGCCACGGTGTGCGCCTCCGCCACCGCGACGCTAACGCCGTACTTGCCCAATAAAGCCGCACACGACAAACCGCCGATCCCCGCGCCGATGATGCACACGTCAACCTCGTCAGGAAGCTCATCCGAAACCCACCCGGCGCCGAGGGGGGTGTCGGAGTTGGCGGAACTCTTCACGACGCGCGATGGGCGGGCACTCTGTGACCTCCGCGAGCGGCGGGGCGACGCGCGAGGGGCTGGCGCGCCGCGGCAAAAGGGCACGGATACGAGCGCGCGATACATCTTTCCGAAGCTGGCCACCCGCGCGGTGGGAGATGGCAACGAGAGGAAGGAGGGAAGAGAATACTGCAGATGAAAGCGCTGCTGATTGGCGAAAGATCTTTTCGATTTTTTTGAATACAAACGCGCGGCTTTCACGCGTGGCTACTATGTGTGATGTCTTTCATCACTTGGCATCTTCCTCAAGCACTTGCTCAGGGCCGAATATACAAACGCGCGGCTTTCGCGCGTGGCTATGTGTTATTATGTGTGATGTCTTTCATCATTTGGCATCTTCGTCCAGCGCTTGTTCAGGCCCGGCGTCTCCCCACATCGCTGACAACAACATCGCGTACCCGAACGAGGCTACTAGGTAGTACGGCACTCTTAATTCCGACGGGACATACCCGAATGAAATCGTCATGAGCGGGACCCAAATCCACCACGACGTGGTGACGGCCGGAACCATTTCCGTTTTGATACGTTTAAACGTTTCCGCAACGGGCCGGCGTTCCCACGCCCCGGTGAATGAAAAAAACACCAGGAACCAAAGTGGGCAGTACACGGTCTGGTCGACGAAAACTTCGAACGCTACTTTTGGCCAGTTGGTTGTTAGTTGGATAGTTTCGTCAATCGTCTCTGTCAATGTCTCTGTTGGAAAAAACCGTTCCGTCCATCCGTCCAACACGAGGTACCACACCGTGGTCATCGAAGCGTCGATCGGGCCCCACGCCGCGAACCGCGCCACTCTGCCACGGTCGATTTTGTCACTCTCATCCACTGAAGAAGGGTTTGAATCATTTATTGTTGTCGTGTCATTCTTTGAATCATTCATCGCCGCGCCGTTCTCGTCGTCGCCTTCGTCGGTTGACGAGCTCTCCTTCAAAATCGTCGCTTTCTGCGCGATCCCATCTGAGAGCGAGTACAAAAACGAACCCGTGATTGATTTCGTGGCGAGCGGGTAGACGGATAGTAAACCCGAGTACGTGGCCCACATGTCTTTCGCCAAGCTCGCGGTGGCGATTTGCTTGACTACGATCGCGGCGCCCGTCGCGGCGACGGCTTTGCCCGCCACGAGACCGGCGGCGGTCGCGGCGGCGTCCGCGGTACCGCCCACCGCGGCGCTGGCGACCGCCGCGGTGCTCGCGACGTCTAATGCTGCGGCGGCTTCTGCTGCAGCAGCTGCAGCAGCAGCTGCTTCAACCGCTCCCATCGCAGCAGAAGCGGCTTCGCCAGCAGCAGCTGCTGCCTCCGCGCCTCCCCCTCCTCCAAGCGCGTCCGCTAAAACCGCACTCGCCTCGGAAACAGCCGCGCCCGCGACTTCAGCCCCGGCGGTGACTTGCGTATACGCCTCCGCCGCGGCTTCCACCGCCTGTCCGGCCTTCTGGCCATCGAACACCGCGTGCGCGGCGTCAATCGCCGCGCCCGCAGCCGCGGCAGCCGCGACGGGGTCCTCCATCACGCGCACCACAGTCGCGTCTCTTGGCTTTGACAGGGGGCGGCCGACTCGCATTTTTGACGCCCGACGGCCGCGGCATCGGCCCGCATCGCCCGAGCGCACGCTCCGGTTAGTCTGCGCGGCTCGCGAACAAGAAGGCTGGCTCGCGCACGTCACGCAGACGCGCGCTTGGAGCGCGGACATCGTGTCGTCAACGTGTGTGCGCGCGTCGGAATGACGAGAAAATAAACGCCCCAAACGGAAACGGCGCTTCCTGAGAAACCGACACGTGGCGGGTGGCAATGCGTTTTCTTCATTTTCTTTTTCTTCATCGTACACACCTCCAGGCGCTAGGCGCGCTGGGTGTGATGCCCGCGTCTCCGGCGGCGGGCACGGAATTTGTTCCCGCATTTTCACATCGCACGATCGCGTTCGGGGCTCCCGGCACCCCCGACGCCGCGGTCGTGCGACTCACAGAAGCACCCCTCGCCGAGTGCTTCGGGTTACGAACCTGGGTCTCGTCGCAAATCCTGGCGACCCATCTGCACGAACACATAGCCCGGTACCGGCATCCGAGACAGGTAACTCGCGTGCTAGAGCTGGGCGCTGGCACGGGGCTTCCCGGGCTGTTACTCCATGAGCTGGGCGCGAGCGTGGTGCTTACGGACGCGGAGAACGAACCTGGAGTGCTGGCGAACTTGCGTGGCGTGTGTGAAACGTTAAATGAAAATGCACCGAAAGATAATCATGACGACGCCGAGAAAGCGCGCGCGACTCATTTGACGTGGGGTACTCTGGACAAACACGCGTTAGCTTTAGCCAGCGAAAGGTTCCACGTAGTCCTTGGGGCGGACGTGCTGTACGCCAAGGCTCGCGATTTCGATAAACTGTTCGCCACCGTTTCCTTGTTACTGCGACGGGGCGGGGAGAATGACAAGCACAAAAACGAAAATGATTTTGTCCCACTCTTCGTAACCGCATACAAGCACCGCGCGTCGCACGTCTCGATTGAGTCAGGGTTGCGCACGCACAAGCTACGTGTCCGCGAACAATGGAGGTACCCAGGCGAGAAAGGCGCCACCGTGGACGTGGTGGAGATTGTGTTAGGGGAATAGGATGTGAATATAAATTAGTCGCGAGCGCACAACAGAAGCGTGACATTCACCCCTGGTGTACCTAGTGTACACCCAACTAGTTTTGCTTCTCAACCTCGCTACTTCTCAACCTCCTCAACAAGCTTCTGTTTCGGGTGCAGTTTCTTTCCCACCGGGTACATCCCTATCGCCTTAAGCTTGACCACGTCTAAAAAACGCACCGGCAAAAATCGTTTCAGAAACATAAACAGCTTGGACGGGAACGTCACCGCGTATCGCGGTTTCGGGGATTTCGCGGAGAGCGCTTGTTTCAACACTTTCGTCACCGCCTCCGGCTCCAACTCGAACGCGTCTTTTTTGTACGGCCCGTATAACCTCGGTATGAACTTCTGTTCGTAGTACGTTTTGAATGGCGATTTGTGTACGTTTGGCTGGATGTGTTTCGCGAAATGAGCCTGCGATTTCTCGCGTATCGCCGTGCGTATCGGCCCCACGGTTAACGAAACGACTTTGATGTTCGTATCCGAAAGCTCCATTCGCAACGCGTCGCAATGACCCTCTAGCGCGAATTTCGTACAGCTGTACGCCATCCTGAATGGAAACACCACGTTGCCAAGAATCGACGAGCACTGAATGATTCGGCCGTGACCGCCTTGCAAACGCATCGTCGCAATCGCGCGGCACGTCAAGTCGTGCCACCCGAAGAAGTTACACTCGAAGATCTCTCTCAACGCCTGTACCGGGGTATCCTCCGCCGCGCCCCCCACGCCGTACGCGCCGTTGTTGAACAACGCGTCTAAAGTCCCGCCGGTTTCGGTCAACACGTGTTCCCACCCCGATGCGATGGTTTCCGGTTTCGAGTAGTCGATCAAGCACGTCTCTAAACCATACTCACGCACCACGCGCTCGCAATCCTTCGCTTGACGACACGCCGCGAACACCCTCCAGCCGTCTTTGTGCAACTGGATCGCGGCATCCAGGCCGATGCCGGACGAACAGCCGGTGATCAGGATGGTTTTCGGTCGCGTAGGGGGGGGCATGGCGGGCGCCACGAATGCGCGGCGCACAGCTGGCGTCGTTTGCGGCAGCCGCGAACGTACTTATGCGCGCATCCTTGTGCGAACTGAGGTTTCCAAAAAATAAGCGGACAAAGCTCGCCCGTTGCACACTTTTTGACATGTGGAATTCTCGCCTTGGCTGCGTCCGCCGCTTCGGAGCACACGCGCATCTGTTTGCGCCTCGGACGCTTGGGGATAATAGCCCATGATTGTAGCGTCCATGTTTTTGGGCCCCGCTGGTCATGCGGAAGGTCTCGTGCATGTCGTCACGCGGCACGACACCCTCGAAAACTGACCGTTTTCGGTGGTTTTTCGAATGGGCGAATCTGCTGCTGATTTCGTCTTCTCAAAATCCTGAGGGACACGTCGACTTTTTCGCTTTTTTTTCACCAACGTGTGCGCGCGACGTTATGCCTCCACTCTACCGCACGCGGTGGTGTCGTCCGGGTGACCGATGGCGACGGTCGCGGCGCACGCGCACGTCTCGTCCTTCGACGACGCCGCGCACGCATGTCCGATATGTCGCGAAACCTACGTCGACGCGTTCAGCACGTTGTGCGGACACACGTTTTGCTTCGCGTGCATCACCAAACATTTGGAACACCGCGGGACGTGTCCTTGTTGCTCGCAGCCGCTGTCGTCTGACTCGCTGTTCCCGAACCTGGCGCTTGACAAGCTTCTGCGGGATTTGAGCACGCGCGGGCAGCTCCCTTCGGGGGGCGGAGGACACGGCGGGTCCCGAGACACGGGGGGGGGCGGCCACGCGTCATTCAGCAGCGGTGCCATGCGCGGCCGCGCCAGCGAGCTCGCCGAGCAAGTCACGGATTTGCCCCTGGAGCAGCTCACGCCTTTGTTGCGAGTAATCGCGGACAAGCACAAGCGGCTTTTGATGAATGACACGCAGGTGAGCATGCACGTGCTGCGTGATTTCTTGAACCTTTCGTGGCGGCGGAAAACAAGCGCGGTGAACACTCTTGAAGCCGAGATGCGGTGCATCGATTACGACTTGGAGTGGGTGGAGAGGCAGGTCGCTGAGCTCGGCGGTGCGCGCGCGATTGACGCGTTTGAGGCGGAAGCGCGGGTACTTAGTGCGGAGCAATCGGTGAAAAACACCAAAGAAGCGAGCAATCAAACCAACAAGGCCCAGACCGGCTGGTGTCCGCACAAAGCCCCGAGCACCAGCGCGGTCAGCGCGAACAACGCCGCGTCCATGGTGTGCGAGATGCTCAGCGCGTGGGGCATCGACGGCGGGATCCGCGACGACTCCGCGAGGCGGAAAAAACGAGCCAGCGGCAACAGCTCGGATTCACCCAGGCGGACATCCCGAGAGGATCAAACACGCGTTTCAACGGACGGCAAAGCGCACACGGCGAGCAAGCGGAGCTCGATGGAGATGATGCGGGGCGTGGGGCCGACGCGCCAAACGAGTTTAGGGTCCGAGGAACTGTTTCGAAACGGAAGCGCGTCTTCGGCGGACCAGTTACCGGCGGTGGGTGTTCCGCGCGGGAGTGGGTCTTCCGCGCGCGCTAAGACGTCGTCGCCCGACGTCGCGAACGAGTCGGCGGCGCAACAGTCGTGGCCGGTTGGGCAACACACGGAGGAGGCGCGCGACCCTGTCGTGGCGAAGCAGTGTTTGGACGCGGTGTACGTATCACAAGAAAAACGGACGAAAATCGTTACCCACTTTGGGGAAATGCAGCGGCTGTACTCGGAAACCAGGGGGTCCGCCGCGCCCGGTTTCAATGGAAAGAGTACGACGCACACCGCGGCGGTGCTGGACACGGACGCGTACTCGCGCAGGGTTGATTTGGAGAGGTTTTCGGACACGGTTTCCCTGTTCGCCTCGAAGAACCGCCTGCGAGTGGTGGGTGAACTCACGCACGTCGATTTGCTAAGCACCTCTCCGAGCGCCTCGATCGTGTCCTCCATCGAGTTTGATTTCGAAAAAAGACTCTTTGCCACCGCGGGGGTTTCGCGCAGGATCCAGTTTTTCGATTTCCGCGACGTGTGCGGCGCGGGGGACGCGGTTAGCGGAACGAGCGCATCAATCCCCCCAGACCCGAAGCAAAGCATCGTGACGCGATGCAAGCTTTCTTGTTTGTCCTACAACCCGGTTCAGGCGAATCACGTCGCGTCCAGCGACTACGAAGGTACGGCCTTTCCCAACCCAAATCTCAAGATTGTTCGGCCCGATTACGGGTGACTGTTTACTCATACACATGGCCCGAAAGACTGACACTTTCTTTTATTCATCGCATCAGGCGTCGTGACCGTGTGGGACGTCCACACCAAGCAAGCGGTTTGCGAGTTTGAGGAACACGACAAGCGCGCTTGGACGGTTGATTACTGCCAAGTCGACCCGCACCTTTTGTGTTCCGGGTCGGACGACGGCCGGGTGAAGATTTGGAGCACGAACTCTGAGGCTTCTGTTTTGGAGCTGAATTTAAGGGCGAACGTGTGCTGCGCGCAGGTGGGTATCGTGTTTCCCAAATCAGGCGGCACACTGTTTGCCCACACAAGACTAAGACTGACACTTTTCTTTACAATCACCAGTACGGTCCGAACGACGCGCACACTTTGGCGGTTGGGTGCGCGGATCACCGCGTGCACCTTTTCGATTTGCGGTATCCAAACGAACCGATCGCCGTGCTCGCCGGGCACAGGAAAGCGACGAGTTACGTGCGGTTCCTCAGCGGGGGCGATTCGCTGGTCAGCGCGAGTACGGACAGCACGCTTTGCGTGTGGGACGTCCGGGAAGAGGCGATTTGTAACGGACCGGGTAAGTCGACTCAACAACAAGGAGGTAACTCGACTCAACCGAAGCAATCAGAAAAGTTCACGCCCGCGCGAGTCCTTGAAGGGCACGTGAACGAGAAGAACTTCGTGGGTTTGAGCGTGGGGGGTGGCGATTTGATTGCGTGCGGCTCGGAAACCAACGAGGTGTTCGTGTACCACAAGTCTTTCGACCGACCGATGGTACGGTACGGCTTCGACGACGATTCTTCAGGGGTCGGCGCGAACGGCGCTTTGCGCGCCCACGGCGACGACACCACTGGCGGACCTGATATGCCCGCGCACTTCATCAGCGCCACGTGCTGGAGGGGCGAGGATGATATCCTGCTGGTGGCGAACAGCAGCGGGTCGATCAAAGCGCTGCAGGTCGTGGAGGCGTAGGTGGGTTTCGTTGCAGATGCGGGACGGTACTCGTAGACGTATTGACGTGTTGGTACAAAGAATTGAATCTAATAGCTCACAAAATAAATACCCTCAAAGGTTCCACCTTCAAAGGTTATACCCTCAAAGGTTCCACCCTCAAAGGTTCCACCTTCAAAGGTTCCACCCTCAAAGGTTGCACCTCGAGGAACCTCGTCCACCTCGAGGTTCTAAAACGCCTCAGTTCCGCCGTCCTCGCCGTTTCGTCTCGCGCGAAACTTCCCCCGCAAGTCCTGTACGATCGCCGAGTCCTCTATCCACCGGACCGCGGATTTCCCGGAGTGCGAGGGAGTCACACCGTCGGTCGCCCTCGTCGTGCCGAGTCCGCACGATTCCAGCCAAGTTTTGATAGGCGCTACCCTTGTTTTCGCCGCGGCTACCGACGGACCCAACCGCGTCAGCACCCACTTTCGTACATCGTGCGCGTCCCTAACGTCGAGCCACGTCAATACCAGCAGACCCCCCCCCGCCACGCCACTCACGGCGATCAGCGAGCCGTACACCAACGCCCGTGTTCCAGCCACCAACGCCTTGTCCGCCACGGCTTTGGTTTTCCGCATCGCGGCCGATTCTTCCGGAAGTAACACGCGTGACTTGTTCGCCTCACGCGACGCCCGCACCGCGTCGAAACCTTCCCACACCGCGCCTCGTGTGGATGGCACTTTGTGAGTCCCAGCAAAGCTCCGGTCTAAGCGCCCGGACGCCCCCTGCGTGGACGTCGGGGGCATCTGACTGGAAACACGGAGACGCGCAGCGCGCACCGAAGGGCTCACCCTCGCCTCTTGCGCGTGTATCGCCGCGAGCTTGTCTTTTTCCCAGCCCGGGAAAAGCTCGCGCTGGCCATTTCCCTCTAAAAGATGCACGCCCGTCTCACTCAGCGCGCCTTCCCGGATCCGCCGTTTTCGGTACGCGGAAAGGTCATCCTCCTGCTCCAACTTGAAGTAGCTCCCCTCGCGAGCCGTGAGCAGCCCCTTGAGGATGCTCATCGCCCCCGCGGGACGCGCGGGGGTGACTGATGACGTGGAAAAATCCTGGGGCAACGTGGATTTTGCGTTTCGTTCTTTTTTTGTCGTTTTTTTGTTTTTGTACTCGCCCTCTCGGAAGCCTCGCACGACGACGCGCACACGACACCCTGCACATGTCCTCCGACGCAGCGCATACCGCCATGACTGGCGCGAGCGGTGATACCGCGACCGTGACCTCTCCCGCGAGCCTCACCGCCGCGGGTGAGGCCATCCCCCGCCTTCCCGACCACCTCGTCGTCGAGCACATCCTCAGAACTGAGCATTTCGACGACCCCGCAGATCTCGCACGGCTGCCAGCGGTGAGCCGCGCGATGCGCGACGCGGTGGCAGAAACGGGGGTTCGGTTCGAGGAGCTTGATGAAAAGCGTGCCGCGGAGCTCGGATGTGTAAGCGCACTGAAGCGCCTGCAACGGAGAGGTGGCCTGTCGCGTCAAGAACGCCTTTGTGAAGCAGCGGCGAGGGGTGGAAATCTCGAGGAGTTGCAGGTGTTGCGCGCGGACGGGTGCCCGTGGGACGCAAATACATGCTCGGGGGCGGCGAAGGGCGGATATATCGAGGTGATAAAGTGGGCTATAGCTGAAGGCGGCCAATACGCCGAGGAAACGCACGCTGCTGCAGCCTCTAGCGGCAACCTCGAAGTTTTGCAGTATTTGGACGGTATCTTCTGTCGGGCGAGTGGTACAAAATCATGCGCGGCTGCGGCGTTGAAGTTGAATGGTCACCTTCATGTGTTGAAGTGGATGCATGAGGTCATATACGTGTGGGACGAGTTGACGAGAGCAAACGCGGCGGCGGGCGGGCATCTCGAGGTGCTACTGTGGTTGCGCGCGAACGGCTGCCCGTCTGACGAGAAGGAGCTGGACGCCGCTGCTCATCTGCGCTGAAAACGGCCACGAGGCGGTAGTGCGGGCGCTGATCGAGGCGGGCGCGGACGTCAACTGGGCGATGGATAACGGCGGGACGCCGCTGTCCATAGCCGCTCATCAGGGCCACAGGACAATTGTTTAGATTCTCAGGGATGCCAGCGCGGTGTGACGACAGAAACGGTCTGGACGCCGCTGCTCATCTGCGCTGAAAACGGCCATGAGGCGGTAGTGCGGGCGCTGATCGAGGCGGGCGCGGACGTCAACTGGGCGATGGATAACGGCGGGACGCCGCTGTCCATAGCCGCTCATCAGGGCCACAGGACGATTGTTTAGATTCTCAAGGATGCCAGCGCGGTGTGACGACAGAAACACGGGCGTGAATTGCTCCCAAGCCGGGCGGAAGCGAGCTGCGCACGCGACGCGTACGTGTAGTGAGGAACGAGTAGAGACGAGCGCGCGAAAAAAGATCCAACTCGAAAGACAAAAATGTTTGCATTAAAACTAACACCGCCTCGACGTCGCCGCTTGCCAATTGCCGTACGCCATGTCGATCGCTCTACTCCCATTTCGGTCAGTACGTTCAGTGGCCAACGTAATAAATACATTTCAGTGACATTACAACAGTGATAGTACAAAGTCCGCGACTTCCGCGTCACCGAGCCTCTTCTGCTTTTTCCGTTTTTCTCCACGCGTAAATCGCGAACACGCTCATCAGCGAAACGACTTGCGCGGCGACGACCGGTACCGGTATGGGCGACGGCGCCATTTCGGCTGTGAAGTCGATTCCCAGAACAACCTCCGTTGACGCGACGGCTACTACGAGTATGTCTCCCCAGGTTTTATTAGTGGCTAGGCCAACGGACGCGACCGGCCCGCACACCGCCCATCCCAGGGTCACCGCTTGCAGCCAAGGGTTCAACTCGGAAAACGAAACCACACCGCACGCGCTTGATATCGGCCCCGCGCCGAACAAATCGGGGAAGTGCAGGGCGCCACCTGCGGCGTACAGAACCGCCATCACCTTGCGGAACCGGCCGAGCGCATCCGCTGAGTCCGCTGGGATCAGCGACGGGAGCTCGGCGCGTGTGCGCATCGGACATCGTCGCGTGTGACGAAGCCGGGATGATATCCGCGATGCGTGGGGGGACCCGATGTTCACCGAACCGGCGACGCTCGTGGCGCGTCGTGAGGACAGACCCGAGGTTTGCGCGCCGGTGAGCTCAGCACCGAGACCCGGGCACATCGCGAGGTGCGACATCGTGGGTGAACGCACGTCGCGAGGCGGAGAGTGACGAGGAGGTGGGCGTTCTGGCAAGTCCAAGAAAAAAGGTCCCGTAAAACTGCTTCTTCTTTTTTTACCCACCAATTGTCTTGTCACTCACTATCCAACGCTCACAACTTTACTCGAGACACTCTTTCAGTCACCTCCGTCCTCGTCGCCGATGCCGAAGTAGCCGCGAATGGTGAACGGCTCTTGCTTGATCTCGGGCTCGAGCTTGATCTCGGGCGAACTCGACCGCTCGCGTTTGATCCGCTTTGAACTCGGCGGAGCCGCGCGTGCCGTTTTGCACGCCGCGCACCTGCTCTTCCGCTTGCCGTGAGGGCAACCGGTGCACGCCAAGCAGTCGTATTTCCGCTTCCCGTGAGGGCATGGCTTGCATGCCGCGCAGTTGTACGTCTGCTTGCCGTGAGGGCAACCGGTGCACGCCACGCAGCCGCTTTTCCGCTTCCCGTGAGGGCAGGGGTTGCAGTCCCCGCAGTCGCTTTTCAGCTTGCCGTGCGGACAGGGGTTGCACTCCGCGCACTGGTATTTCACCTTGCCGTGAGGGCACGGGCTGCACTCCTTGCACACGTGTTTCTCCTTCCCGTGCGGGCACCGCTTTCGTCCCATCACGCCCAGTCGGTCACACGCGGCGCGCGCCACGACGTGTGCGCGTCACGCGAAGAAAGGAGTCGTAGCTTTCAAGTGACGTTTCGTCCGAGAGGTGGGCTCGTGAAAAATTAACTCGTCAATTTTAACCAGAACGTTAGTACAAATCTAATTGCAACGCCGATGAAAAACGAAAATTTGTCTGCTAAATGCAGTTAGTTGTCCTTGTCCACTTCAGCGCGCGTATCTTCTGCGTCGAAAACGCTCAGTTTCCGAGAGGGGGGGTTTCGCGTGACGACATGCGTGAGGCCTTCCGCATGACCAGTAGCGCCCAAAAACGCAGACATGGACGCTACACTCATGGTCTAGGCTCCACAAGCGTCCGCGGCGCAAACAGATGCGTGTGCGCTGCGGAGAGGCGGACGAGACCAAGGTCAGAATTCTGACCATCAAAAAGTGCGCAACGGGCGTCCTTTGGTCTTATTTGTCGGGTCTGACTGTCTGTCTGTCTGCAACTCTGCGGCATGACACGCTTTTTCGTCCTCTTATCTTTAGCGTACCGCATCGGATATTTTTGTCGGATACAAGGTTAAACGCTTCTTTTGCAGGTTTGAGCACGAACGACTGGTCGTTTGTCGAGTTAAAACGCGAAAGTTCGACAGCCGACACCGAAGGTGAAAAAAAACGCGTTCCCTCCTAGAAAACGAGTCCACACCTTGGCGCGTCGTCGGGCGCGATGCCCCCCTCGGTCTCCCCCTCGGGGACAGCGAGGGAGTCCCTGGGTGATAGGGCGCTGGAGTCGGTCACGGCGAGCGCGAATACCCAGATTTGGGCGGTCAAGTCCCTGGGTGAGCTCCCAGGGCCACGCGCGGAATGGGCGCCTCCTAAAAGACGCGCCAGGAGATTCAACGCGGAGTTGACTCTGCAGGGAAGCGTGCATTTGGACCCGGTGACACACGGCGAGGTGGTGTCGGAACACCTGAATCCGCAACGAATGAGGCAAGCAGGCCTCCCGTTCGAGGTACGCAGCACCCTTCGAAAAGAGTCCGAAACGCGACCGATCGGGGGACCCATCATCATTTACGCGTTCGTTGCCTCCTGCCGGATTCGGCAAAAATCTTGAAAAGAAGGCAACGAACGCCAGTCAACGCCCGGACGAAATCAAACGCAATCAACTCAAACTAACCGACTCCTGACGTACCCTTACCCTACACTAAAACCTTAAACCCCCCTGTAGGTCGAGACGAGCGACTCGATGACCCTCGACGAGCTGAAAGCCGCGGCGATGGTTTCTTTGTACGGCCCGCTCTCGCCGGGCGCGGAGACGGAACGGTGGCGCCGCGTGGCGGTTGTTACCGACCCGGCTTCCGACTCGGACGTCTCGGACGCTGAGCACGATTTCGAGGAGGAAGACGACACGGTGCCGATTTTCGAGTGGGTCGGGGTTGCCGATTTGCGAATAGAGCACGTGCGCCACGAGTGGGACGAGTTTGTTCCTGCTTCGGGAGAGGAACGGGACGTCGTCGGCGACAACGAAAAGTGGGCACAAATCGCATCACGAAATCCAGAGCCGAGCGCCGTCGCGCGCTTGGACGTTTTGAGAAAACTAGGGACGCGAACAAAAATGTTACTGAACCAGGAAGCCTTCGACGTGATGGATTCCAGCGCAAAGAAAAGCACACAATCAACTCTCGAGTCCACTGCGCGTCAGCTGTGGGAGATGAGCTGCGACTCGCGAATTTTGGGCCAGGCGACCGGGTTTCAACCAGAATCGTTCGCCGCGATCGTCGGGTTTCTGGAAGCGCCCGGAACAATCGTCACGCCCACGGCCAGGAGAAACGCGTGCGCCGCGGCGTGGAGTCTCGCGGTTTCCACGAGCGGGCGCTCGGGACTACTCTCAAGCAAGGGTTTCGGGGAGTGCAACGAGGACGAGGACGGGGGGGACGGGGTCGCGATCGTGCGGGCGCTGCGGAAACTGGTGGCATCGGCAAACGCAGCGGTTGCGAAACTGGAGACGGCTGCTATTACGGAAACGAAAAACAAAGCCGCCGAAAACGCCAAAAACGCCGTTGCGTTTGTGGAGCTCGAGAACGAGTCACTCGGGAGTGATACCGGGATACATGCGGAGGCTTTGCCGGACGAAACCGTCGCCCCGGGCGAAGGCACAGAACACGCGGCGGTGACAGACACTGGAGACGCGCCTGCAGTCGCGGAAACCGACGCGGACGCGGTGGATGAAACGCAAGCGCCGACTTCCGAGACGCCGGCGCTAATGCCGACCCCGGAAGGTACGAAAGAACCTCCAGGTACACAGGAGAAAGACGTAACACCCGAGCCCCAAATGTCCTCTGAAGAAAGCGACACAATCGCTTTGTTCACGCACGCAATGAACACAATCGGGGTGTTCGCGGTGGATCACCGGTTCCGCGCGGCGTACGCGCGCGCCGACCCTACGTTCACCACGCTAATCGACGCATGCGGCGGTTCCGTGATGAATCAAACGCTCTCGCATCTTCGCGCCACCGCGGCACGCACTCTGGCCAGCGCTTTGATTCGCGACCCCGGGTGTCGCAAACGCGCGGTGCGAAGCGGCGGGTTCGGCGCTATGCTTTTACTGACCGCCGAAACTCGGAACCCTGAGGTGAAACTCGCGGCGTCTACAACATGCGCGTGTTTCGCGCGTGAGCCTAACGTCGTGGCCAAGCTGCAAACCCTGGACGCTGATTTGCAAACGAACGCGCGCGCGATGGCCGGGTGCCTTGCGGTGTCCCTGGAGAGGTCGTCACCCAGAACACACCACGAAAAAAAACGCGATCGCGACACCGCGCGCGCCGTGTCCGCCTCGATGGCGGGCATGATTCGCGCGGCGGTGCGACGCGCGTCGCGAGCTGGGAAGAAAGCGGCCACCGTGCACGATCAGAAACCCGCGTTCGCAAACACCACAACCACAACCACGCCAATCCCAACCGCCACGCTTTCGCAGATGGTCGCGCACGCGCACGCGCTGAGCGTTTCTTCTCGTGTTTTGGTGGGGGAAATGCAGGTCGCGGCGTCGTTCGGGGTGCTCGCGGCAATCGCCGAGGACCGAACAACGTGCGAACGCGCCGTGCGTCTCGGCGACCGCCCGCAAACGCCGCCGCCGTTCACGGAAACAGAAATGGAAACGCACCAGCGCGAGGCGTTTCAAGCGCGGAAGGAAGGGCGGGAGTTTGTCGCGCCGGTTCGCGTGAAAGCGATTTGGGACCCGAAATTGTCGGTACTCGAAACGTGCGCCAAGACGCTGTGCAAGGGGAGCAGCAAGGGAAACCCGGGAAACCGGGTCGGTGACAAAACAAAAACACCGGGTCCCGAGGACGGGTGCGCCAGGGTCGCCGCCGCCGTGGTGCTGGCTCGGGTTTTGGAACACACGAAAACCGACGACGACGCCGCCGCCGCCGACGGCGAAACACAAAACCTCCGCGAAACAGAACACGCGTTGCGCGGCGCGCATCGACGTTTCCTGGCGTCCCATGGAAACGTCATGTCTTCGCTGTTGACCAGTTTGGAACGCGGCGCGTGCCACCCCATTTGGCGCGTTTCGCTCGCGGAAACAACGTCCGCGGCGCTCATGTACCTTTGCACGCCAAGTTCGGAAAGCTGCCCTCGGTCTTTGGACGACATAAAGCGCCTGGCGCGGCTGGCCGTGCGCCCCGTGACGCCCCGTGACGACGGGAGTGACAGTTCCGACGGTGCCGACGCCGACGTCTCCGTAACCCAAACAGGCGTCTCCTCTTCGTTCCTAGCCGCGGCGGTGTGGGCGATTGCGCGCTCGCCAGCGGGAAGAGACTCTTTGCTCGCCGCATCGCCCGACTTGATCGCACGCTTCGTGGCCGCGGGCTCCGCGCTGGTGCCGAGCGCGGCGGCGAGGGTCGCGAAGGACCGGTTTCCGGAGGGAGGGGAAGGGCGTGCGGAAGGGCAAGGGGAAGGGCATGCTGAATCTACAGAGACAACAACAGAACCGCATGAATCATCCACGGAGACGACAACCACAGAACCGCGTGAATCATCTACACCGACAACACACGAACAGCACGAATCAGCCACGGAAACGACACACGAGCTGTCGTCAAGAGTCACCGCTCTGGAGTTCATCGTCGCGACGGTGTGGCTGTTGAGCTACGGCAATACGGATTCGGTTCGCGGGCGCGGCGAGGTACACGGCGAACACGAAACCGGGTCGTGTTTTTGGACGGGATCGTCGTCAAACGAAAGTTTGGGGGTCGAGGACCAGACTCTTTCGAGCCTGACCGTGGCCCTCGCAAAAGCATGGGACAAGGTGACCGAGATGAAAAAAATCGAGCAGGCGGGGGATGTCCCGCCGATAACGCGCAAAGCGGCGGAAGCCCTGGCGACGCTCGCGGAAAACGCGGTGGCCGCGGCGCGAGAAGCGGCGCGCGAATCGGCGGGGACGCGAGCGGAGTTCGCGCGTACGAAACGCGTTGCGATTTTGCGTTTTTTGAAAAACGTCGTAGCGCTGCCGGCGTCGGCACTCACCGCCAAAGCCCGGATCGCCGCGATCGGTGCGGGGTGGAACGCGTGTTGTTTGTCCCCGGAGGCGCGTCGCGAATCGCTGGAGCTTGGATTCTTCGACGCGCTGGAGCGGTGCGCGATGGACGGCGGCGCCGCCGCGACGACGCCGGTAGTGCTCGCCGCGTACAACGCCATGGAAAGCTTGTTGGGTTCGTTCGATGACGTCGCGCACCACGTGGGCGGTCCGAAACGCCTCACCGCGGTCGCCACGCAACTCGCCTCGTCGTGCGATTTGCGCGAGCGCCAGCGCGGCGCGCGCGGGCTTGCGTTTATCACCAGCAGTTTATTCGCGCACAGGGAGGACGCGGTTTTCGTGAAAACCTTGTTGCTCGGAAACGGCGCGGCGAAGTTGTTGCTATCGATGCTGTGCCCAGCAACGGACGACGACGACGACGACGACGACGACGGCGAGCCCACGGGACCGATGGACACCGGGGCGGATGGCGATTCCGATTCCGAAACGCGCGGCGGCGAACACGGCGAGTTCGCTTCGTTTGGTTCCGCGGCCCAAAAAACCGATTTGGTGCCGCGACCCAAAAAACAACAATCGCGAAATGAAATTCTCCGCGCCACCGAGATGTTCGCCGCCGCGGCGTTGCGTAACCTCAGCGTGGTTCCCGGTGGGCAGCTAACGCTCGCGAAGCAAGGTTTGTACACGCTTTTGAAAACAAACGCTTCCGCTGAGCTGAGCGCACGAAAAATGAGCTCGATCGGGGGCGGGTTCGTTACGGGCGGCGACCTGATCGGCGGGTGCATTCGCAACGTCGCGTCGCACCCGAAAAACCGTACCCGGATGTACAAACTGGAGTTAAGGGCGAAGGCGATGGAACGGGTGTTGCACGGGGAGGCGGAGGAAAACACACACACCTCAACGCGGCACGTCGGGGGCAAGGCCGCAGTAGCCGCGCGTTTGGTGGGGGGGGCGCACGAACGCGCTTCTTCCCTGGGAACCACGTTTGAGAAACTCACCGCGCGCCGGCGGCGGCAAACGGCTTTTCTGGGTGGACGGGATACGCGTACCGACGAAAACGGCGTCGTGGGTCGGTCGCCTGCGTTTGTTGTGCCCCCTTGTCGCTCGGCGGCTGGGGTCAAAGGAAACGGCGCCTCCGATTCGTTGTCTCACGGAAACCACGCATCCGGCCCGACACCGGCGGACCACCACGGCCACGGTTCCGAATCGGACGCCGATTGGAGCGATTCCTCCCACGAAACGGTTTGCGAAACGAGTACCGAAAACCTGGTATCGTCGAAAGTTTCTTCGAAACGCACACACGATCTCCAAACGACGCCTCCGACCGAGCAGACCGACGACGACTGGCTTTCGCAGATGATGACCCGGCACGCCGCGACTGAACTCACGCTTCCGGCGACTTCCGGTACCGCTTCAAAACGCAACGCAACGAACGATGTCGCGTTCAACCACGGCCTGGCCTTGCTGGCGCACTCCATGCGCGCGCCGTTGAGACACGTCTGGGCGAGGCCGGAGATCACGGCGGACGTCGACGTGGTGGGGAACCCGAACTGGATCGCGAACCGAGGCGCGACGCGGATTTCCATGATTGGCCCGCCGCGACGGGGGGGCTTGGAAACAAAGGTGTCGCATCTCACAGACTCGTTCGCGAAACTCGACACGAACGGCAAGTCCGGGTTTCACGGTTCCTCTCCTGGGAACGACTCGGTGTGCGAGGTTTCCATCGGCGCCGCGACGACACCGGCGCGGCCGACGTCGCTGCGTTCGCTGTTTTTGGAAACCTTGCCCGAAACGGGTGACGTGTTGAAACACGCGTCCCTGTTGTTCTTCCCGCAGCAGTACAACCCCGCTCCTGAAGTGTGTGCGCTGCCTGTTGATGGGCACACGTTACACGTTGTCGACCCGAAGGACACCACCCGACGCGGCGCGTTCGGCGACGTCGCGCCGCGGGCCGTGCGGTTGGTGGTAACCGAAGTTTTATGCCGCCGAAGCGAGGAGGAGGTACGTGTTGGGCCTTTCCCAAATCCCGCCTCCCTGTTTTCCCATACAAGACTGACACTTTTCTTTTACAATCACAGCACTTGGCGGTTTTGGCGCTGAAAAACGCAGCTGTGGAGACCGAGGAACGCAAGAAGAACGGCTTGGGCGGCGCTAAGTTACGCAAAGGGGTTTCGTGGCACGCCGAGCCTGGCGATGTTGTCGCCGAGGAGTCGGGGAAGGACGCGGGCGACCGAAGTTCGACCGAAGTCCGGGAACAGTTCGACCCGCGGCGGCACGGCGTTTTTTCGAGCCGAAGAACCGAAAGCGATGCCAAAGACGTGTTCGACCGCTCGTCCGTGTACGACTTGATGTTCGACAGTGACTGGTCGGAGTGGGTTTTGGGTGGTGGGGGTGTCGTTGCCAACAACGCTCGGTCAACCGCAGTCGGTCAGCAGTCGGTCAACACCAACGAATTCAAACCGACCGGCGCCAAGTTTTTAAAAGTCAGACTGCAGCGCATACGCCAAGCCGCGATTGACGCCGGGTCGGCGCCTGTGAACGACGAAAAAGACGCACTCGCCGAAACGCGCGCCACGCTCAGGGCGTACTACGAAGAAACAGTCAGTGCGTTTAGTTGGTTCGCGGTGGTTCTGGAACCTGCCGCGGATGATTCATCCGGAACCTTCCGCATGACCCGGTCCGCGTTCGAGGTATTCGCCAACACCTGTGTTTTCGCGCAGCCGCGAAGCAAGTGCACCAAGGCGCACGTCGCCGCTTTCTTCGACGCCACGGCCGGGCCCGAACACTCCGCCGCCCTGTCGCGCGCCCAGTTCCTCGAGTTGTTAACCAGACTCGCGGACGCGAAGTACGTCAAGTCGGGACTTGTGCTGTCGCTGGCGGAGGCGATTGCGATGCTTTTTGAAAACGACATTCTGCCCAACGTCAGTGGTGATGTCCTGGCGGACCCGGAGGCGTTCCGGGAACGATTGTACGCGGAAGACGTGGATGCGGTGTTCCGAGGCGACGCGAAAGAAAATCTTTTGGGAGATGAGGAACGGTCCAGAAAGTTTGACGAACACGGGCGCCGGGTACACGCAAGCTCACCGAGCACGAAACGCTGGCAAAGCCTGTGTGTTTTGTTCCAGACGTACAAAGACGCACAGGACACGGACAGAATGCGACTCGCGGGGTGGCTTCAAATGCTGAAAAAATGCGGGATTCCGAAACGCGTGTTTCGCGTTTCCGAATCGGGGTTCGGTTTGGAGGATGCGAAAAGCGCGTTCGCGCGGTCGCAATCGCGGGTCGTTCGATTCCACGCACCCGCGAACGACTCAATAAACTTCACGGATTTTCTGGAAGCACTCGCCAGAGTGGCGGACCGGTTCCGGGAGATCGGGGAGGAGACGGATGAGGAGAGTGACGACGAGGAGGAAGACGGGGACACGGAGACGGATGAAGACGCGAAGGAAGACACGGCGTCGTCTCGCGCTCCCAAAAAACAAACAGACGTCCCCGTTGCTTTGCACGGCGAAGGCGTCGGTGACCCTGACGCTCCTGACGAGTTCGATTTGTTCGCGCAGAAACCGCTCGCCGCGAAGCTCGATTTGTTCCTCGAGTTTGTGTTTGCGAAACAGTCGGGCGAAACACGGGAAACCAAAACGCTCAGTCGAGCCAATGGCGCTTGATTTCTTAATCGAACATCGAGCAACTAGGGCGGTTAGATCCTAGCCTTTTATACTAAGCGAACGGGGATCGATTCAAACTCCCGACGCGGCGACGATAAAACATCCGAGTGTTGTTACAAACAAGTACATCAATTCCATTGTTACAAGGTTTCACGTATTACGGGGTACACGTAGTACACGTAGTCTACTGTAGTACAAGTAGCGCGCGATTCATTCACCGCGCGAGCCTCGCCGTTCGGTCAACCTTTCTTCCCTTCCCTTTTGCTTTTTTTGTCGTCGCGTCGGTGTCGTTTTCGGCGAGACTACTGGCCTCGTCGCGTTCCGCCGCTACATCTTTCGCGCCCCGTTTCGGCGGCCCTAGCGCAAAGTCCCCAACAGGCACCTCCATCACCCTCCCGCTCACCTGGCCCACCGCGCAGAAACTGCCCCCCATGCTTCCCTTGAGCGCCCGCAACGGCGCTTGGCTGGTGTACTCGAAGGACGTGCCTTTTTCCAACACGGGCTGAAACCCCACCACACCGGTCCCCCGGACCTCCTCGGTGTTGCCGTCCTCGTCTTGAATTACCCAGTGCCGTGACACAAGCTGCACGGGTTCGTCGCATGCGACGTTTTGGATGGAAACGGTGTATGAGAACACGAACGCGTTCTCCGCCGGTACCGACATCTCGGGAACCAGCGCGGCGCGCACGGCGACTCGGACGCCGTCGCTCGACGTCACGTCGCTGTTGCTCTCCGCGGCCATTCCCTCCAGCAAAACCGCCCGTCGCCGTAACAGCGCATGCGCCGCGATGGCGTCGTCAAGGCGAGACATTTCAGTCGTAGTACGCATCGCACGCGCTCGTTCTTCCGCCAGCGCGCCCGATTCGCGCGATTTGTGAACCTCGTCGATGAAAACATCCGCGTCGGAACCGTGGCGGAACGAGACACGCACCAGCGCGTCCACGGCGTTTGCGGACCCGACCGCGAGTTGGGACTTGTACCCGGGCAGGATCTCGCGCAAACGCGCGCACTCGGCCTGTTTGGGGGGGGGGACACGAATCAGCGTACGCCGCGGAGTCGGGAACGGAAAGTGGGCGTTTGGGGAGTACTCGAGGAAAACGAGATCCCTAACAAAAGAATGTTTTGAAACTCGGCGCATCCTGTTGCGCACCTCGGGGAAAACGTCGACGGTGCCGTGGCGCTGAATCTGCGCGTCGATACGCTTGCTGCTGCGTAACAAGCCGCGATACAGCACGCGCCCGAGAGAGAGTGTCATGCCCCTCGTGCGTGCGAAAGTGGACGAGGGTGCCGCGTCAGCGTGACGTCGACTAAGATTGTTTATTATTTTTCTGCTGGCAAATTAATTTTTGTGATGAAGGTGCCCGAATCGTCTTGAAACGCGAGTCAACGATCTCGCGCCACACGCGACCGCGCTCCGCCGCGTTGACGCGGGGCCGACGCGGCGCGAGGTCGTGCGTTTGCTCCGGACCGGTGTGTCGCGTTTGACAAGAACCTCTTGTTTCACGCAATGGGTTTCATCACCCCCCTGTTCGTGTGGGAGGAAACCGATGCGGAGGTTACGGTTCGCGTGGAGGTAAAAAACGTGCCTCGCGCCACAATCGATGTGTTCGCGTCGAGTTGCTACCTGAAGGTGAACGCCCCCCCGTTTCTTTTTTCGTGCGACCTGCACGGCGAGATTGTGGAGCAAACGTGCGTCGCCACCGTGGACGCGTTCGGGGTTCACTTCCGGTGCCCCAAGGCGGAACCGGGGATTACGTGGGGACGTTTACGTCGGGAGGTGGCGGGTGGCAATTTGGCCAACGCAGTTGAGGAACGCGATTTGCTAACGGAACGCAGGCGCGCGTCCGTGGAGCAGGCGCACGCGAGGGTGGTTGCGGAAAAACGCGCCGAGCTTAAGAAGAAAGAGCGCACGGACAAGGCGTACCTGGAGAAGCAGTGGGAACTCGAGCGAACGAAGCGGGTTACCATCGAGCGACGGAAAGACGCGGAGATGGCGGAGGAGCGGGCGCGGTTGCGTTTGTGGCAGGAAGACGGCGATAAACGCGCGGCGAGCGGCGGGAACAATTCCGACGAGGATGTGGAGTACGACAGCGACGATGACGTCACCGCTCGAGCTGCGAAGGAAAAAGGTACACGGAAAGCGCGCGAGCGCGAGTTCGCGGATGCAATTCTCACGCCGGACGCGGTGCAGGCGGCGGAAGGGCTCGGCTCCGTTTTGGTTGAACCCAAGCCGGTCGATTGCGAAATGAACGACAAGGCGCTTGAGGCGATGTTGGTGCGCGACGACGCGGACGAGACGGAGTCGGATCGAGTCACCGTGGAAAGAAAGACACTGGAACTGAAACAAAAACAGAAAGCGAAAGCCTCGGAAGAGGCGCGCGCGGCGAAGGCGGCGCATTTGAACCGCCCGTTTCCCGCAAAGCGACAAACCATCCAACCCGTGACGATCGAATTCACGAAGCTGGAAACCGACCACATGCCCGCGCGGGCGTCGCGGGAAAGGGAGATTCGCGAGTGGCGGCGAAAAAACACACCCAAAACAGGTGCTTCGCGAAAAGAACACGAACCCGCGGATATCACCACCCGCGAGCCCATTTACCTGAAAGACAAGGCCGATTCGTTTTTCAGGGTGGGCGATTTCAAAAGCGCGACGAGGGCGTACACGAACGCGGTTGACGTTGAGAGAAGCGCGCCGCACCCCGACGGGGTGCTTGTTAAGATTCTCGCGAACCGCGCGGCGTGTTTCTGCGCGTTGGGAGAGTTCGACTCCGGGGAGCAGGACTGCAGTGACGCCTTGGATTTACTGGAAAAAGAGGAAGGGGACGAGGACGGCGCGCGGTGGTCGCCGGGTGAAATAAAAAAGCAGAGGTTCAAGCTGTTGGTGCGACGCGCGATGTGCTTTGGACAGATGGGTAAGGGCCTTTCCCAATCACCACACACCGCCTCTGTGATTGCCCATACTCGTACCAGAAGGGACGTCTTCCCTCTGCCCTGACTGTTTGTCCATACATCGCGACATACAAGACTGACATTTATTTTTACAATCTCAGGCGACGCGGCGGGCGCGGCGTGCGATTTGAGGGAAGCGGTGAGGCTCGCGCCGGACGATTCCGCGAAACAGACTTTGCTGAAAGACTTGAGGGAGGCGGAACGTTGTGTCGCGCCGATGACAGCACAGGAAACCAGGGTGATTGGAGATGAGCGGTACCGAAACGGGGACACACACGGCGCGCTCGCGGCGTACCACGCGGCGCTGGCGATGCCGTTTTCGTTTTCCTCTGAAGAAGATGAGCACGAAGTCTCCGATGAAGTCTGTTACGTGACGCGCCGCGCCACAGAGCGTTCCTTAGCCCACGCCAACCGCGCGGCGGTGTTTCTGTCCCTAAGCGACCACGGCGCCGCGCACGACGACTGCGAGGAGGGGCTGGATGTGCTGCTTCGCGCTGTGGGGGGTGATTCGGCAAGCGCGCGGACGGCGGCGGTGAGTGTAAACTTGCGCGGCGACGCCAAGACGGCTTGCGAAAAATTACTACACCGTCGCGCCGCCGCGAGCGCGCACCTGCGCCGGTACCAGTCCGCCGCGCTTGATTACGAGGTCTTGGTGGAACTCGCCACGGATGATGAAACGAAACAGGCGCGGAGTGACGACGCGCGGACGGTACGGGCGCTGGCTGATGAAGACGGGGGTGAATGAGTGATGATTGTGATGAATGAGGAAGTTTAATCAAATGCATTTGGAAAACGCGCGACGAATCGAGCGCTTGAACGCATTGCACTGGCGCGATGGAAAGAGCCGCGGCTTTGGAAAGTTTTTTTCATGTGCAGACCGCCGCGCGTGCGCGTTTCACCACACCTCGGCGCACACGCGAGTCAGTCACCCTCCGAAATCGGCCACCATGGGGCTCACGTTCACCAAGCTTTTCAACAAGCTGTTCTCCAAGAAGGAGATGCGCATCCTGATGGTACGCTGGGGGGTGTTTCCGGGCAACTTCGTTCGGGAAAAGTTTGGCATCCGTTGTGTCGCGCACGATCGCTGATCCCTTTCCTTTCCTCTTCTTCACGCAGGTTGGCCTGGATGCCGCGGGTAAAACTACCATTCTGTACAAGCTCAAGCTTGGCGAGATCGTCACCACTATCCCTACCATCGGTACGTGTTTCCCCAGCGCTTGAAAGGGGGGTCGCGAAGCACACGGCGTTCGAGATCCGGCGCGTCAATTTGCCGCGTGGGGCGTCACACGTTTCGAAGCGACGGATTGATGTTTTGTCTCGCAGGAAGGGTGCCACGACTGACCGCGCCTCTTTCCCCCTCCCCGTTCCCCACCCAACCAGGTTTCAACGTCGAGACCGTGGAGTACAAGAACATCTCGTTCACCGTGTGGGATGTCGGCGGGCAGGACAAGGTACGCGCGTGTTGGCAACCCCCATCCGCCCCCCGGCCGACTTTTCATGTGCAGCAGCCTTCCGCGCGAGCCCGCGGAATGGAAAAAAAGCCGATCAACGCGGCTTCAAAGGGCACGTCGAAAGGCAAAGAGCAAAGCGTGTTGAGCGATCGATTTATTCAAAGACAGGTCCCTTGCAAACGAGGCCGAGGTTCCAGGCCAGGTGGCGAGTTATTTTTGGCACCATCACGATGAACTCCTGGCGATCGTCATCTGACCGCCCGTCCCGTCCATCACCCCCCTTCGAACCCAAACAGATCCGCCCCCTCTGGAGGCACTACTTCCAGAACACCCAGGGTTTGATTTTCGTGGTGGACAGCAACGATCGCGACCGCGTTTCGGAGGCGCGGGACGAGCTGCACCGCATGCTGAACGAAGGTGCGTGCACTGTTTTACCTCTAACGCTGGTGACTGTTTGTCCATACATCGCCCAATACACATTACGAGATACCCCCACGCTCGAGAGACTCGCGACTGACACCTAGTTTTCCTCATCGCAAGACGAACTTCGCGACGCGGTGCTTCTCGTGTTTGCGAACAAACAGGATTTGCCCAACGCCATGACCGCGGCGGAGATCACGGACAAACTCGGGCTGCACAGCATTCGGCAGCGGCACTGGTTCATCCAGTCGACGTGCGCCACGTCAGGGGAAGGTTTGTACGAGGGCTTGGACTGGCTCGCCACGAACATCGCGAACGCGGGGAAGTAGGCTGGAGTTGATGATGATGATTCCGGGAATGGCTTTCAAACCGCAGAGCGCTCGGGGGTTACGACGATACGAAAGGTTTGCCGCGGACGTGCGAGCGGAACCGGTTGCGTATTGGGGTGCGGCGAATTGAAGCGTGTGTTTGGTGTGTCCTTTGAGGGGAGTTGCGAGCGGCGGGAAGGATCCGGGCGGACACGACACGTTTCGGCGAGAGTAGTCGGACACGGAGGGGGGGCTACTTGACTTTTTTTTGTAATTTAGACTGCAAAACAACACGGTTTGAAAATCAGGAGTCACGTTTCCTTCGCCCGCGCCGCGCCGTCGGCGGCGGCTTTCAGCAGCGCCTCCTTCGCGATGCGGTGGCTCCCCCTGCCCATGGTCGACGAGAGCGACGCGCCTTTCAAGTAGTTCGTCGCGGAGGGCGCGCCTTTCACCGCTCGCGGGCGCAGGTCCATGATCGTCGCCATGAAGGCGTCTACGTTTTCGCACAGCTGTTTTTCCGTGAACCCCGTTTTCCCCACGACGCAGTGCACGATCGCGTTTTTCTCAGCCCTGAACTCCACCCGTCCCGCTTTCATCGCAATCACTGCGCCTGTGATATCAGTCGTAAGCGTGCCTAGCTTCGGATTAGGCATCATGCCTCGCGGACCCAAGACTCGCGCGATTTGCGCGAGCTTGGGCATGATGGACGGGTGCGCAACCGCTTTGTCGAACTTCAACGCGCTCGCCCCTTTTTCTTTGATTTCGTTGATAAGCCCCTGGCCGCCCACGATATCCGCCCCCGCCGCCCTGGCTTCGTCCGCGAACTCGTCCTCCGCGAACACGCACACCACTACTGTCTTTCCCGTGCCGTGCGGAAGACTCACCGCGCCCCTCACGATCATGTCGCTCCGCTTCGGGTCGATGCCAAGTCGCACCGCGATGTCGACGGTTTCGTTGAACTTTCCTTTCGCGTTCGCCCGGACCGCGGCCACGGCTTGCTGCACGGTCAAACTGGGGACACCCGAGTTAACCGTGGTGTCGTCCGCCATCCGCAGCCCGCCATCAGAACCCACAAGCACTCGTTTTGGCGCGGGGGGGGGAGGGCCCGACGGCGACGCGAACGACACCTTGCGACTCGCGATCGGTTCCGTTCCGCCCGCAGGCGCCGCCGTCTCCGGCACCGTCGCGTTCGCGGCGTCTGCCGAGCCAGTCGTGAACCCTCGTATAAGCGCGAACGCCGCAGGGGACGCGCGCGACTGCGCCAGGGGCGTGGCGCAACTCGCGAGCGCCCGACGCAACGCCATCGCACACGCGCGAGAACCTGTGGGGGTCAGTGCCACCTAACTCACATCAACATTCGCTACATGTTTAGCGAAAATCAAGTCGGAATTTTTTCATGTTGCGCATTCTCGGAAGCCTCGAGGTACAACGACGCGCACGACGCGGACACAAAACCATCCACTCTTCCAACGCAATGGCCGGTAAGAAAGCTCACACGCGTGAGAAAAAGAACGGGCGCCGCGATGCTAACACGGCGAACACGGCTAACGCGGGCGAAGCCTTCCCCCGCCTCCCCAACCACCTGGTCGCCACTCTCATTCTCAGATCTGAGAATTTCGACGACCCCGCAGATCTCGCACGGCTCCCAGCGGTGAGCCGCGCGATGCGCGACCTGGTGGCAGAAACGGGGCTTCGGTTTAAGGAGCTTGATGAAAAGCGTGCCGTGGAGCTCGGATGTTTAAGCGCGGTGCAGCGCATGCAACGGCAAGGTCGCCTGTCGCGTCAAGAACTCCTTTGTCAGGCAGCGGCGAGGAGCGGACAGCTCGAAGAGTTGAAGGTGTTGCGCGCGGACTGCTGGCGATGGGACCGGTACACGTGCTCGGCGGCGGCTTTGGGGGAGCACCTCGAGGTGCTGCAGTGGGCATGCGCGAACGGCTGCCCGTGGGACTTACGCACGTGTCAAAAAGCTGCGGGGGGTGGGCATCTGAAGGTGCTGCTGTGGGCGCGCAAGAACGGTTGCCCATGTGACGAGGAAGAGTTGCATATCGCCGCTCTAAATGGCCAAGTGGCGATGGTGCGGGCGCTGATGGAGTTGGGCGCGGAAGTCAACAAGGCGGATGCTTACGGCGTGACGCCGCTGTACGTCGCCGCTCAAACGGGCCACGAGGCGATAGTGCGGGTGCTGATGGAGTTGGACGCGGACGTCAACAAGGCGATTTACAACGGCACGACGCCGCTGTGGGTCGCCTCTCATCAGGGCCACGAGATGGTGGTGCGGGCGCTGATGGAGTTGGGTGCGGACGTCAGCGTAGCAAGGAATGACGGCGCGACGCCTCTGCTCATCGCCGTTCAAGAGGAACACGAGGCGGTGGTGCGGGCGCTGATCGAGTTGGGTGCGAACGTCAACAAGGCGATGGATAACGGCGCGACGCCGCTGTTCATCGCCGCCCAAAAGGGCAACGAGGCGGTGGTGCGAGCGCTGACCGAGTTGGGCGCGGACATCAACAAGGCGATGGATAACGGCGTGACGCCGCTGGGCATCGCCGCTCAACAGGGCCACGACATGGTAGTGCGGGCGCTTATCGAGCTTGATGCGGACGTCAACAAGGCGATGGATGAAGGCGTAACGCCACTGTTTTTTGCCGCTCTAAATGGCCAAGTGGCGATAGTGCGGACGCTGATCGAGTTGGGCGCGGACGTCAACAAGGCGACGGATAACGGATGGACGCCGCTGTCCATAGCCGCTCAAAGGGGCCACAGGGCGATTCTTCAGATTATCAGGGACGCCGTGTTGGTCCAGATGGTGAATCTGTCTTTGTAAGTTTAGTAGACTCTAACTAACGATATTTTGATCGATAAATACATAAAGGTTACATGCTGCAATCGCTGCGTTGCTAAAACTTAAACTCGCGCTCCCCCGCGCTCGCCGACGGCGACGTGCTGGCTCTTCGCTCGTGCGCCACCAAATCCTTCAGCTTGCTACATGACCGGCCTCGGAACAGCACGGGGGTGCGGTCCCCGACCCCGGTTCGTGGGGGCGTGTCGAACGGCGCCAACGCGAGTTTCGGTTGCGTCAGGTTTTTTTGTGTCGGTTTCGCCGGTTTCGCCGCGAAGAAGCTTTTCCCGAAGTGTTGCGAAACGTGCGTTTCCGTTTCCGTTTCCGTGTGTGTTTGTTCTGCGCACGGAGACAATCGCTTCATGTCCCCCGCCACCGCGTCAGATGCAATGCCGGAAATGACGTGCCTGACGAGCAGGTTTCGTAAAGTCCGCCGGCCGCCGTCGGCGTCGCCGTCGCCGAAGGCGTCCAACACTTCCCCGAACCTCGCGCCGCCCGCGTCGGATGCCACGGAACAGTCATCATCCTCCTCCTCGATTGGGTTTTTTTCGGTGTGCCGTTGCGTATCGCACGCCATCTCAGCCATGACACCCGCGTTGAGGGACGCGATGTCGAATTCAGGTCGCGCCAGCGCCTGCGCGACGACGTCCCAACGGCCAATTGGGGAATTTTTGAAATCCATCGAGACGTCGCGTCCGCACGGCGAGTTGAACAAATCCCCAGCGGCTTGCGCGGCGTTTTGGTGCAGCAGAAAGTCGGAAAGGTCGGCGACTACGACGCCTTCTGTTGCTTCGTTTCCATCGTTGCTCGCATCCGCGACACCCACACCGAAACTCGTTCGCGGCGGCGTCTTGAAACATTCCGATTTGGTTTTTTTTTGTGCTGTCCAGTGCGTCGCCAAAAACGTCCCGCTCTCGTGTCTCGCCGCGAGCCCCTCGAGTTTGCGCTTCAGGTTGTTCTGAGCCGCTCGCTTGGCTTGCGCGCGAGCGTTCCTAGGCGTAGACGCCTCGCCCTCGCCCTCGGCGAACATGTGTGTCGCGTCACTTTGGTGGGAACCGAACCCCGTGCCCGTGCTTCGGGTCGCGCCCGGGACGAAATTCGCGGGTGTTATCGCCGTCTCGAACGAGGCGCGTTCGACACCGCGATCGGGAAGCGCGTGGTTCTCCACGAACCCAGCCGCGGCGAACGCGACTTCCTCCACGGGGCTAAGCGGGGGTACCCGTTGGTGACCACCCGTACTTTCCATCGTGCGTTTCGGAACCTGACGCGCGTGTGGGTCGTGTAACCTCCGGCGCGCGGAACCGCGAAATCTTTCGTGTCGAACGCCGATCGGTGTTGGCGTTTGCCCTTCGGTTCGGGGACAGCGGCCTTGAAACGATTGGGTTCGTTGCGAACACTGGGCGTTACGTGTCGCGGTCGCCGTAGGTGTCCGAGAACGTCCTTAATGAAGTTTGGCCCCGTTCCACGCGCGCGTCAGTACACACGGCTGCGCGGCGATGTGTAACACTCCGCGACCCAATCTCTTGTCGTCGGTGTCACGCTGATTTTTGCCGCCAACCCGCTTTATGAGATCCGTTTGCAAAAGGAACATCAGTCTGGCACTGGCGGTCGATTTCACGCTTTCACCGGCTTTCGAGGCTCTCGCTCTTCTCCTCGTCTCTGGCAAAATATCGCCGCAACGGGTCACCAATCGGCCGTCCCACGTCGCGTCACAACGCAGTGCGCGCCGCCGGGTGACGCGCGTTCGTTGCGTGTGCCTCACGAGAGTCCTCGAGTGTGCCACCGACTTTGGAGGCAGGGAGTCGTGGACAGCGCACCGCGCCGCGTGTTGGCAATCTTTCTTCGCTTGTCAGGAGCGACGTGGCGGCACGCACGTCTTGGATTAGGAAAGGAAATCGAACGTCGCCCATCGCACGTCGCGAACGCTACACGTCCCGTTAGTGTTAACTCGCGATGCCGCCTCGCGACATCACGGTCGCGGCCGCCGATGCTGCTGATCGCGTGGCGTCCCTCACCGCGGGGGCGCGTGGCACCCCACGGAAGTACACCGCGACGCAGGTGGAGAAACATTGCACCCCCGAGGACTGCTGGGTGATCGTGCACGGCAAGGTGTACGACGTGACTAAGTTCGTCCCGCGGCACCCTGGCGGGAACATGATCTGGGTCAAAGCGGGTGGTGACTGCACGCAGTTGTTCGACTCGTACCACCCGTTACGAACGCAGGCGGTGCTGGACAAGTTTTACGTCGGCGAGTTGGAACGAGTTAAAGGCGACGAGAACAAAATAATCACTTACGTGGATGACATGAAGCCGGGGAAGTTTTACCTCGAGTGCAAGCGAGCGGTGGAGCGGTGGTTCAAGGACAACGGTAAGAACCCGCGAGTACATCCCGAGATGTTCATAAAGACGTTTGTGATTCTGGCGGGAATAGTGGTGTGCCACTACGGCAGCTTTTTCCGCACGAGCTCGTTCGCGGTGAGCGTGCTTTTCGCCGTGATGCACGGCGTGTGCAAAGCCGAAATAGGCGTCTCTATTCAGCACGACGCGAACCACGGCGCGTACGGCACGAACAAAACCTTCCTGCACATCATGCAGCTCACCCTGGATGTCGCGGGCGCGTCGTCGTTCATGTGGCGGCAGCAGCACGTGGTTGGGCATCACGCGTACACGAACGTGGAGGGCGTTGACCCGGACATTCGGTGCGCTCCTGCCAAGGACATACGGCGCGTCAACGAACACCAGCCGCACGAAACGTATCACGGGATGCAGCACGTGTACCTCGCCCTAGCCTACGGCTTATTGTCGTTCAAGTCGTGTTTCCTGGATGACTTCACCGCGTTTTTTTCCGGGAAAATCGGGTGGGTCACGGTAAGCAAGTTCACTAATGGGGAATCTCTAGCGTTCTGGGGAACCAAGGCGGTTTGGGCTTTTTACTACCTGTACCTGCCGTTTTCCGTTGGCGTGCATTCCATTGCAAAAACCTGCGTGCTACTCACGATCACCGAGTTCATCACGGGCTGGCTCCTGGCGTTCATGTTCCAAGTCGCGCACGTCGTGGGTGACGTGCGGTTCTTCCAGCTTTCCGACGCGGGGAAGCTTAACTTGGGGTGGGGCGAATCCCAGCTGTACAGCAGCGCGGACTTCGCGCACGACAGCAAGTTCTGGACGCACTTCAGCGGCGGCTTGAACTACCAAGTCGCGCACCACCTGTTTCCGGGGGTGTGCCACTGCTACTACCCGAATATCGCACCCGTGATCGCGAAAGTGGCGAAGGAGTTCGGGTTGGAGTACTGCGTGTACCCCACGTTTCTCTCCGCGCTCTCCGCGCACTTCACGCACTTGAAAAACGTGGGGCAAAAGACGTACGTGCCGTCGCTGCAGACGGTCGGGTAGACGGTCGGGTACTTAAAGCTTTTGTACCCTATCCTGGTAGACACCGGTGTTTAATGCATTTCATTCTTTTAATGTGACTCCTGATCTTTTCTTCAGAAAACGCGGCTAAACTCCGCAACTCACGGCGCCTCATGACGAGACGTCGAAGCGTTGTGCCAGCGGTGCTGGTGGTAATAGCATGTGTTCTTTTGTCGTGGACGATTTTTATTTTTGTCGATCGTCGCTCATAATTTCGCGCTAAACCTCGGTTAAGCTCAGATTCGCCAACGCCGGCCACACCGCGACGCACCATTGGTGGTCCAAGTACGTCCCGTCCATACGTCCATACGTTCGTTACTTGCGTGCCTTTTGTGACCCAGGGGACCTTTGCGTGAAGCGCGTCCCGGACCGCGCTCGTTTGCGAATCGAATCACCATGGCTCCGTGGTCTCAAATCGTGGCTTCCCTGGCATCTGCGGGCGTCGCCCTGGTTGCGGTGAAGCTCAGTGGCGACCAGAAGACATCCGGAAACGCGCGCGAAACCTCCCCGTCGCAGAACAAAGCAGTGGTGCGTAAGCTTTACCGCGAGGTGTGGAACCAGAAAGACAAGGGTAAGGCGAAGGCGGCGGCGTATGCGTTCATCAGTGAAGATCATATCTTGATCGATCCGTCCCATCCCAACCCCACGCCCGGGGTGGAGGCGTACATGGAGATGGCGGAGAGCTTGCGTGAAGCTTTTAGTGGGAACATCACCTTGGTAGTGGACGACTTAGTAGCGCAAGGCCTTAAAGTAGTTGCCCAAATATCGTACAAAGCCGAGGTCGGCGACAAGAAAGCGCGGTGGACCGGCACGGCGGTGATGGAGGTTGAGGACGGGAAGATCGTCAAGAGCTGGGTGAAGTACGTATTGTATTTTTTGATTTCCCAAATCCAGGCACACTGTTTTACCTCTCAGCTGGTGACTGTTGTCCATACATCAAGATATACAATACTGACACTTTTCGTGTAACAATCAGCTCGGATTCCTTGAGCGCGCTTATTCAACTAGGGCTACTACAGGACGTCGCCTTCGGTGGCGAGAAAACCTCCCCGGACCAGTTCCAGCGGGTCACTAAAAGAGCGGCCGGGGTGAAGGTGACCGCGGATGACCACGAACAAGAACAAGGTGGCGGGGGGCACCTCAAAGCGAGCGACTTGAAAGTCGTGCAGGCGCTGTTAGGGCGATCAGAAGCGCACCCCACGAAAGTTTTGACGGGGAACGAATGGTTGCAGTACTTTGACAAAGTCGCGAGCGACGACGAAAGCGACGGCGAGACCTCGCTGTTCAACCAGCGCATGCGGATCGACTCGAAAACAGGGCTGGATATGATCATTTAGAGGGCCTGATATTGTCATCTGCGCGGTGTCCACAGCGCGCATCACCTGGGGTCATCTGTCGGGGGTTCACGGCCCCGATGAGGCGAAGAATTTTTTTGTCTCGTTGTATCAAAAAGAAAGCTTTTCTTTTTTCACTCCTCTTCGTTCCTTCTCGTGGACTCAAACACACGTGCCGCGCGTCGTGTCATTCACACCCGCACGCGCACGAGCGGCGCCGTCGTCACCCCACCGCCTTCCGCGATGAACCCTCGGTCGTTTCTCCTCGTCGTGCTCCTCCTCGTCCTGGTCCACGCGCCAGGCGGCGCGGAGGCACAGCTTTGTTTTCGAGTCGACGACGGAGACGTGCCTGCTTCCGACGACGGCCTCGGGGCGTCGCGCCCGCGCGGGCGCACGCGCGTGCGCCACCGCGAGCACGACGTTGACGTTGCTGACGGCATTTCCAGCAAGGAAGACCCTGGGTGCCACCCCGTGGATGTCGAGACGCTGGTGGTGGTTCCCACCGTGACCGAGACGGAACAGGGTCGTGTGGGACGTGGCGTGTACCGAGTGGACGTTCCGTCCGAGGCGGCGACGCGAACGTGCGCGTGCGCCGCGGTCCGGTTCGTGTGCGGCGCGCACAAAACCGTGTCCGCTCGTGTAAATCGGTTCGCACGGTCGTCCGGTGCATCACGGTCGGATGACGACGACGTTTTCCAGGCGCTGTGCGGCGCGCCGTGCGACACAAACAGCGCGTGCGCCGGCGCGAACGCGGACGACGACGCCGAAGCGCAAGAAATCGCGTGCGTCGCCCCCGTGTGCGACGCGCTGTGCGGCGACTGCACGAAAACGTTTCGTGACGATTCATCTTCCCAAACAGCGGCGTCCCTCGACGCCCTGCGAGGCGAATGCGGGGACCAACACGCGTGTCTCTGCGCGCAGTGCTTGGAGAAAAACCTGTTCGTGGAGGAACCGGAGTTGGGCTCTGGGTTTGGCGTGACTTCTGCTTTGGAAAAAACCGAAAGTTCGCTCGTCGCGGGCCGGTTCGGCGGCGAGGGTTTCGGGGGAGTTTACGGCCAATCACAATACGCCCCCGGGTATGGCGGGTACGGCGCGTCCAATCCCTACCGCCCAGGCCAAGTAGGACAGGGGAACACGCCGTACGGCCCGTACCCCGGTTCGTTTTACCCCGGGTGGGCGATTTACAAGCCGTGGTTCGTCGCGGTGTACACGAAATCGGGTACGTGTTGGGCGTTTCCCAAATCCAGACACTGTTTACTGCCCCTCTGTGACTGTTTACTGCTCTGTATGGAGTACAGTCGGACTGCTCCTGGTCGAGTGCACTACATACATCACAAGTGCACTGTTTGCCCGTACAGTACACCCATACCCCGCACATCGCCCACTCAAGACTGACACTTTTCTTCCACACTCGAAGCCGCGCTCGTGGCGTCGAGCCTTTGTTACTGGTACCCGTGGTACCCGTCTTGTTACCCGCCGCCCCCGCGGCCGCCGCCGAAGTATCCGCCCTCGCCGGACCGGAACTCGCCGCCGCCGTCACCCTTTCCCGGTCAACCGCCGCCGCCCATACCGGACGACACGTGCGGCGACCCCGCACTCGGCGACCAGACTTGCGAAGGTATACCGTGCGAGGGCACCGAGACCTGCACCCTCGGCGATATGCAGTGCTGCTGCGACGCGGGGTGCGTTGGGTTCGGCGATTGCTGCGCCGACCGAGACGCGTGCTGCTTACTTGCCGGGGCCGGTGTGAAGAGCGTGCGGTCCCGGACAAGAGAGGAGGATCGCGGTCTCGGCGCGTTCCAGGCGTTGCTCGAGGCGGGCGGACGCCGAGGCCCGCGGCGCGAGAAAGGGAAAGGGGACGCGGACGTCGCGAATCGAACCGTGGAACCAAGTGTGTCCACCCCAGGCCCTGTTCTTGGAGCTACAATGCCGCCGCGAACTCCGCAAATGGTCCTGGCGGAGGAAAGGGAAGCGCCCGTGTTCCAAATTCCATCGAGCGATCGTGGTGAAGCGCGCGACGACGCCGAGTCGACGCTGGACGAAAGCGACCGGCGCGAATCGTGGAGCGAATACTTCGCGGATGAATACTTCGCGACCGCGCCGGCGACGGCGCCGGAGGCGTCACCGTAGTAAGTAGTATGTAGTGGACACGATGTTATGCTGCTACGATGATAGGCGCTATTTTTACAAGTTTAAATAAAGCTCACGTATTTTACCGTGTACCTGCTATTATGATAGTCTATCACAGCTCGTCTTTTTCCCACGGTTTGTGATCGAGAACATCCGCCGGCGTCGCGGCCAACAGCGCCTTCGCGGTCGCCGACAAACCCGCGCTTCCCGTGTTCATTATGAAGAACAAAACGTCCCGCACGGTGAGCTTGCCGTCGTTCGTTTCAGATATGTACCGCGGCCACCCTTTGTTCATGGCGGGGTATAAGCACAGGGTCGGGAGCGAGGTACCCGGCGTGCCGTACGGGGGAGGCACGTCGTTGTGCTCAGCGTCCACCGCCGCTATTTCAAACGCGTTTCCAGAATTCTCAAACAGTTTCTTCACCGCGAGCAGCGCCGGCACGGCGAACTCGTGAAACGTCCCTTGGTGTTGGTTCGGGAACGAGACGTACACCAGCACGTCAACGGACGGGTCGGCCACGCACACGTCGTGGAAGGACCCGGCCACTACTTTCAACAGCCCGTCCCCGTTCACCGTCCCCGCCGGCGGTACCGGTTCGCTCCTGTACTTTCGCTCACTCGCGCCAGACCCGTCGTCGTCAAACTCGCTCAAAACATGCATCGCCAGCGCTTCGGAACAGCTGCGCGTTGCTTTGCGACACACCTCCCAGTTCCATGACCAGCCCTGGTCTTCGCGCTCGGGAGCGCCTTTGCGTACCCAGCGCGTGTACGCCGCGGAGAGCTCGTCCTCGTGTAACTCCATTATCGCCTCGCACTGTTTCCTGGTTTCTTTGGAGTGCCACAGATCTTGCGTCGTACAAGCGCTCTGCACGTACGTCTCGATGGTCTCCTCGTACACGCCGTACTTCACCGCCCTCGAATCCGCGCCCCCGCCCCCCACCCTCCGCGCTTCCGCAGCCTTGATCTTCAAAAGCGCAGGCACCAACCGCGGGTTCAGCGTGTTGAGCAACGCGTGGCACGTGCGGCACCGCGCGTCCCGGCCGAACACGTCTTTGCCGTTCGCGAACCGGGGAGCCTCCGCGGGCGCGTCTATGGGGCGCTGCACCACCTGAACGGCACCGACGTTTGGCAGGCGTGGTGACAAGCAAAACAGCGCCACGGCGGTGACCCACCACACGAAACACCGCATCGTGCACCCGACGTTCGCGCGAAAGGCAATGAGACACTGAGACTTCAGGATCTGGAGCAACAGATGTGGCAACAACGACGACGTTTATTTGTGTTGATGTGATGTCTGATGTACTACGTGGCACGCTGTTACATATGTTCAGACTCTTTCAACTGCAAAGAAACTATGGCTAATCTAACCACCGTATTCAATGCAAGTCCGTATCAGTCCTCCTCACTCCCTGACCACGGTCGGGGTGACTTGTTCCCTGTTTCCCGCGTCGCGTATCGCGGCGGCGCGCGGCGGCAACGCCATGAACCGCACGATTTCCCCCGCCAAATCCCGCATCTCCGCCGCCGCGTCCACCCTGGTTCGATCCCCACCGGTTCCCTCCCCGCTTTGTTTTTGCCGGGCGGCCGCGCTTTTCAGGGTGGTTTCCTTTACCTGTTCGAACCCGAATCGCAGCGCGCCTAGCGGGTTTAAAGGGTTGTTCGAGGAGTCCGCGCGTATTCCGAGCAATTCCGCGAACCCGGATATCGCGTCGCCGGTTTGCGCGAGCGGCCTGCGATTGGAAAAGAAAACTGTCAGTCCCTTCCGTCTCGAATATGGGTGTACTTCGTAACGTGGCCTGAGCAAACAGGGAGGAGTAATCGGGCCTCCACAGTGCGTTTGTGATGTATGTAGTGCACTTCCTTTTAATGACTGTAGTCACGCAGGGGCGGTAAACAGTGTGCCTGGATTTGGGAAACGCGCGGTACGTACTCGATGAATTCTTTTGGGATTTCCAGCTCGTCGAGCTGCTGTCGTAACGGCCGGACGTGGTCACCCGCCAGCGACTTTACTGACAAATCAAGCGTGGTTGATATCGCGCTTGAGTCGGTCAAAACCCCGGCTAAAATCCCCGTCTCGTCGATGGTGTCGTCCACAAAGCGCACCAACAAGTTTTTGCGCACCGAGTAGTATTTCCGTATTAAACTCTTCGTATCGTCCGGTTTCGGCACAAACTCCTTCGCGCCGTCCGCGACTTCCCGGAAAACAGGCTCGATCTGGTCCAGGACGGGAAACAGTTCCTTCAGCACGGAAGGCGCTTGTTGCCGCATGCGCGAATCCACGCCTTTCAGGGGTACCAAAAACGGCGAGTCGTTTATTTGTTGAAGCGTCGACGCGAAGCTTTGATTGTAAAAAGAAAGTGTCAGTCTTGTATGGGCAAACAGTTGTGGGATTTGGTGAAATACAATACGCACCTTCGTAAACCGGGCGCGACCGCCGGCGCAAACAGCGGCACCGCGTCCGTCGCGGGTTTGTTGTTGAACGAAATCATCACGTTCGCAGTTCGGTCGGTCAGGGCGTACCGGCTGCCAATGATCATGTGCATCAAGGCTCCCATGCTGTGCCCGACGCCGAACACGGGCAAACCGTTCGTGACCCCGGGCCCGAGCCCGCGGAACGCCTTGTCGAACACGAACTGCGCCTCGTCCGCGATCCGTAAGTGCTCGAACCCGATGGTGAACGGCGTTGCGACGATTACACAGTCGCCCGTATCCACCAGGGCCTCCAGGAACAGCCGGTACGTGAGCTGCGGGGACGCGCCCACGAACGCGCCGCCGATGAAGTGCACGAGCGCCCGTGGCTTGACCCCCACAGGGGGGGCCAGCACCCAAGCCCCCTCCACCTCACGCCACCCGCGGTCGCCGGAACTCGCGTTTGCCGCCGCGGAAGCAGCACCGAGCAGGGTCTCGAGCTGCGCGAACGGCGACGCGGTGGAGGACCCGGAGGAAGAGCTCGCGCGCGTGGCGGTGGAAGGGGACGCGCCTCGTGGCGACGAGACGGAGCACGACGACGATGATGAGTCGCGTTCTGCGAAACGACGCCGAGGCGCCGCGGTCGAGGACCAGCGGGAGACGACGCCTGGACGACTCGGGGCGACGCGGCCGGCCTGCACCACACAGGGCGAGGGCGTGAGGCACGCGAACGACATCGTGCGTGACGACAGTGGCGTAATGAAGCAAGAGGGTGCGTTTTGACACGTCGATCGATCTTTTCGAGGGCACAATATTCTCGCAAACAGTCTGCAAAAGCGAAAACAAAGAGATTCAGAAAGCGAGGGTGGAGACCTGGGGAGAACTAGGTAGTGCCGACGCTTTTACGATACTTCTTTTTGTTTTCCCACGCGGGTCTTTACTCGGTTACACGCCTTGTGACACTCCACGCGCTCTATTTTCCAACCAAACCTTCGTGGACCGGACCGACCGCCACCGCGTTTTTCCGCGCCTCGGTCGCCCCATTTTCAACGACTCGTCTACACCCCCATCGAAACCCACTAAAACTTAGCTCAGAGGCACAAACTTGCCCCCTGCGGTCCCTCCGCGGCCGTGCGACACCGGGCGGTACGTGATGGAGTACTCCCCAAGGTACGACCCGATCATCTCGGGCTTGATCTCCACGGTGTTGAACACCTTGCCGTTGTACACGCCGACCACGGACCCGATCATTTCAGGGACGATGACCATGTTCCTCAGGTGCGTGCGGACGGCTTCGGGTTTCTCGCCGCCTTCCACTTGTTTCTTCGCGTGCCGAAGCTTCTTCACAAGGCGGGTGTACTTGTCTTGCAGACCGCGCTTGAACTTGCGCCTGATACGCGCGCGGAACATAAGCACCAACTCGTCGTTGGTCATGTCGAGGAGCTGATCGAGATCCGTCCCGCGGAAAGAAAACTTGCGGAACGTGCGCTTCTTGGGCGCGGACGCGATCATGGCTTCTTCCTCGGCGCTCTGTAGGGGTGGTACGGGGAGGGGGGGGTAAAGGTCAGCGGTTGGGCGGTGGGAACGGCGAGCGCGCCCCCTGGGGTTTGCATTGCGAAAAAAAGCGCCTCATGCCGCGTCCAGACCCTAAAAAAGTGTTGGACGCGCGCGCCGTGTGGGCGGCCGCGAGGAGTCGTCGACGTGCCCGACGCGCTTCCCAGGCGCCACACGCGTGTACCCCGCGCCAAACACGACGATCGCGCCGTTTCTGGACAACGCGGGCGACTGCCCAATCGCCGGCGGCGTCTCGTCCGGCGTCATTCCCGCGAGTGCTCTGGAGCATCGCCATCGCGTGTAGGTTTCGCGCGCCCCGTCCGACGGAGAACGGTCCCAGCGCCCGCGACGACGCCCGCAACAACGAGGTGTCGACCCAAAACACGAGTTTGGAAGTATATACGCACCATCGTGAAGGAAAGGGGTTGTTTCTGCGTCGCTGCGCGAAACTAAGAGAGTGGGATGGCGCGCGGGTCGCGCGTCTTGGCCATCCATCGCGAAAAAACGACCAGGCCCATTTTGCCAAATCCATGTTCAGGTTAAACTGACGACTGAAAGTCGGCATGCCCGCGAGAAACGGACTCACTTCGAGGGCGATGTCGGGCGTCGGTGCCTCGGTCGAGGAGTGCGATGCTTGGCTCCCGATCGACGAAGTGTTGTCCACCGCGCGCCTAGTCATGCGCAGCGGCCAGATGATACACCCGCCCGGTTTCCAGCTGTACCACAGCATGAACGCGCTGCAGATCTTGGATCCCAAGATGGACGTCGGGATGGCTCCGCCGAATGGTGAGCCCCACATGAAAAGCCTGGTCGTGCTTATCAACGAAAACCGAGCGCCAGTTGAGTTAACCGACGATGACCAGATTTACGTCTTCGACGCCCTCCTGGCGTGCGAAGCGACGTGGCACTGCGGGCAGGCCCTGGCCACGACGGTTTACACGTGCTTGTACATGCACGACTTGGACCGGCTGGAGAAAACGGGGAGGGGTCCCGTGATGCGCGCGTACTTCCACGCCACCCAGTCATCCGTCGCGACGGTTCGGCACGCAGTGTCAACCGGGGACGTGTGGGAAGAAGAGGACTTCGTGTTACACGTCGCTGGATTTGACGTGGGAGAGGCGGCGATTGGGGAGGATGGGGATGCGGATGCGGATGAGGGTAACAAAAACAAAGACAAACAAGCTAAAAACAAAAACGAAAACGTCAACCCCGCCTTGGCCGGTCTTCTCGCCGCCGAAGCCTGGCTACTGGACAACGCCGGTGTGGAGGACCGGCACGGCGGTTTGCTGGCGCGCATACGGTTCAGAATAGCGCTGCACGAAACCTTCGTGGCGCTTTTCCGGATGGCGAATCCGGCTATGGCGCTCGAGCGCGCGAGCGACGCGAAAAAGGCGCTTGCCGAGGCGAAGCGAAACTTGGCGAAGATGAAAAAAACCAAAAGCACCCGAGGGGCGCGAGTACCGCCGAGCGAGAGTGCTACCACCGAGACACAAACAGGTACAAAGAACACGACAGATACAAAGACCACCGAAACAGCCAAAACCCAATTGGATTGGGACCCCAACGGTCTCGGTTTCGACCGGAAAATCAACCTAAGTTTGATGGGTCCGTCGCCGCCGCGCGTGGTTTCTCTTTTCGCCATCGACGCGTCGTTCGTGTATTTCGAAAAACTGTTGGACGAGCTGACACGCGTATGCGACGTCGCGCCGATGCTGGCGTCCGGTAGAGGTACCCTACACGAGCTCCTCGCGTTCTTAAGCTGGACCTCCGATTTCGCGCCGTCCATCGTCAGTAGGAGTTTCTTGGCGAACGCGGTGCTGCGCCCGAAACAACGAAACGGCGGCAACGGAATATTGGGGAAACCGGGAGCGGACGCGGCGCTGCGGTCGGCGTGGCTCTTTACGGGCGAGCCTGTTTTTGTAATCGAGTTGCCGAGGGAATCCGACGTGGACGTTGACCTGGGGGGAACCGGAGACGGAGGAGGAGACGACTTCGATGGAGACGACGAATCGAGTGTTGACCGGGTTTTCATAGGAGGCCAAACCTGTGGCCCCGCTGGCGGTGCTTTGGCACACGCGGACCGAGGCGGAGTCCAGAAAACAACTCCAGACCTTTCCTTAAAAATGCCACTCGACTCGAAACCCGTGGACGGAAACGAGGAGGTTTCTTTTTTCCTATCAAAAACCTCTTTGGCGGTGGAACTGTTGGTTCGCGCGTACTTGAGTAACGTAAGTCGTTCTCGGCGGAAACTGCGCAGGTTGGTGGGGGAGTGGAGTTTAGTCGTGGACCACGCCAACATAGCGGACGTCGCGGGGTTCGCGCCGAACTACTTGAACGCGGTGCAACACGAGGCTTCAAAGAGAATTGACGCCAAAAATAAAAACAAAGAGGTTTTGACCGCCGGCGCGTTGGCCAAAACGCCTTGGGCGCGTCGTGTTTTCCAAACCTGGGCGTCCGGAGTTTTGGTGCGGGCCATGCTGGCGCACCTCACCCTAGGTTTCACCCTGGAGCTTTACCTGCCGCACGAGCTGTGCATGGTGTACTGGTACCAGGAGTATTTGATGGAGGTACGTATTGCATATCCCAAATCCAAAGACGGTTTGCCAATACAAAACTGACACTTTCTTTTATTGGTATCAGGACTTGCAGCGCAAGCTGCGCGTCGCCGAGGTAAGTCTCGAGACGCACGCGGAGGCGGCTTCCAATTATACGGATGAAAAGAGCGCTACAGGTGGAAGTAACTCTAAAAGCGCCAAGAAAAAGGGTGGCAAGAAAGGAAACAGCGACAAGAAGGACAAGAAAGACGACGACGACTCCGACGACTCTGTGTTGAGCCCGCTACACGTGCATCTGTTGAACCTAAAAATGGAAGGGCACGTGTTGGAAGTGCACAAGACGATGTGCAAGGGTATGATTCGGTTCACCGGTGGGTTGGATTTCGGCAAAAGAACCTGGCGCCCGTCGCGGGACGACCACACGGATTCCGAGCAGAACTTCTGGCAGCGGTTCGGGGTGTTCCACGCGGTGAAGGACCCGCACCCGCTGTCGCACGACGATTTCGCCAAGTACATCACCCTGGGAGACGGCGTCACGGTGGACAGGTTGTTTGCGCTCGCGGGCGAGTGCTTTGCGAGCGTGCGAACGCTTTGCGCGCGACTTTTGGAGCTACCGCCAGAAGCGCTGTCGCAGGCGCAGCGCGAAGACCTGGTCGGAGTGGATAAAACAGCAGCCGCGAACGCGGCGGCCGCGAAGCTCGCCGCAGCGGCGCCGACCATGCGCGCGGAGTTTGCGCACAAAGCGTACCACCCGACGTTTCCGACGGTGAAAATGAAAAGAGAGGGGTAGGAGACGCGTCACTGTCGTACTGCCGGGAAAGAAAAACTAAGTCTCTACTCCGGTTCAGGGCAGCCATTCGCTATCGCCCAGTTTAACAACTCGAGATGACCCGCATCTCTCGCATTTATGAGCGTCCACTCGTCCCACAGGCAGCCGTTCGCGCGCGCCCACTGCAGAATCTCGAGGTGCCCACCTTCCGCCGCCCATGCACACGTATAGTCGTTCCAAGGGCAGCCGTTCGCGCGCGCCCATTGCAACACCTCGAGGTTCCCGTACCCCGCTGCCCCCGCGATCGTCTGCCAGTCCCACGGGCAGCCGTTCGCGCGCACCCACTGCAGCACCTCGAGGTGCCCACCCTCCGCCGCCCCCGAGCACGTCTGCTCGCTCCACGGGCAACCGTTCGCGCGCGCCCACTGCAGCGCGTCGAGGTGCCCGACTCCCGCCGCCGACAAGCACGTCCCCTCGTCCCATGGGCATCCGTTTGCACGCGCCCACTGCAGCACCTCGAGGTTCCCGCCATATGCCGCCGCCGCGCACGTGTTTGAGCCCCACGGCCAGCCGTCCGCGCGCAGCACCTGCAACTCTTCGAGCTGTCCACTCCTCGCCGCTGCCTGACAAAGGTATTCTTGACGCGACAGGCGACCTTGCCGTTGCCGGCGCTGCACCGCGCTTAAACATCCAAGGTACACAGCTTCTTTCTCGTCAAGCTCCTCAAACCGAAGCCCCGTCGCCGCCACCGCGTCGCGCATCGCACGGCTCACCGCTGGGAGCCGTGCGAGATCGGCGGGGTCGTCGAAATGCTCAGTTCTGAGAATGTGCTCGACAACGAGGTGGTTGGGAAGGCGGGGGATGGCCTCGCCCGCGTTAGCATCGCGCTCGCACGTTTCGCGCTGCCTCTTGCGCGCGTGTGTTTCCACACCGAACGTCGCGTTGGAGGACATCGCGAAGCTTGTCCCTTGCGTGTCGTGTGCGCGTCGTTGTGCGTCGAGGCTCAAAAAAAACAATGTCTCATTTTTGAAACCTAGATTATCTGCGCGCCCCCGTTTCATTGTCTCCCGCACCCGGCAGCCCCCATGGCCGTGAAGCAGCGCAAGGGCGCTTCTGGCGCGTCCGCTGAGACCCCCCGTCCTTCGGACAGTAAGCGCCGCGCGAAGGATGCCGAGTCCCGTTCGGTGAAGCGCGTGGCGCAGATCTTCTTTCTGTGTGTAATGTTAGCCTTCAGCGTGGCGGGCTTGTTGTACGCGCGCGGGTACGCCAAGCACGCGCAGATCGCGGCGAAGGAGACGAAGTTGACCCGGGACGCAGAAGTTATAGTCTCGGACACGTCCGCGGACATGCAGAAAGGGAAGGTCATGTTGAAGAACGTACACGCCGCATCCGTGAAGCTGATGCAGGCGATGATGGCGGACGGGCAGTTAAAAGAGCTTGGCAAATACTGGGCCGCAATGGAAACCCAAGCGCGCGCCGTGATTTGGAACGGCGTCCGGGACAAGATGCTCACGGATCCCGCGCTTTCCGCGCTTCTTTCGGGGGACGGCAGAAAGGTCACGGATACTCTGGTACCGGAGATGTACGGTACACACTTCGCGGAGGACCCGGAACGGGTGTGGCGGCTCACCGCGATGTTGGTGGACGGGTTGGAGCACGGCGAACAGACGGACGGGGAACGTAACGGCGATGGAAACCAAAAAACAGTGGGACACGAAGAAGCCAGGGCGTTGTACCGCAGCGCGATTCTCGGGAGGTTCACCGCGTCGTTTTTAATAGACCTCGTGAACAGGATGGTCGCCGAGGCGGGGAGGGACGTAGCGGAGGAATAGAGGGGTCCTTTTATTAATATGATCTAATCATTTCAATCTTACCAATCACTTCGGCGTCAGTTCTCGTCGTATTTTCGCGGTGTCTCCGTACCAGTGCTCGAAGCACGTCAAGGCGTGCCTCACGACTTCCAGGCGCCTTTCCAGCGGGAGGCCTTTTCCGGCACAGCACTCCGCATACGTAAGCGCCGTGCCCCTCGCGTCGCACTTCGCGGAGCGTCTGCGGAACACGAACGCGAGCGACAAACGCGGCACTTCGCCAGTCTCAAGTTTTGACGAACAACCCGTTCCCCAGTGAATCGTATCCCCCGCCCACGCCATCAGGGCCCCCGCTTTCGCGGGCGCCAAAGGGACGGCGCCTGCTTTGACAAAACCAGGAGGCGTCTGCTCGTCGTGCAAATCGGAATCACGAGGCACGACGTACATACACCCGTTGCGAAGGGAGATGTCCACTAAAGGCAACCAAGCGCTTAGAATCGAAGGAGCCTTGGCTGCGGTTTTTTCGTCGTCTCTCTCTGACCCGTCACCGACCCTCACGTCCTTTGATGACCCGTCACCGACCCTCACGTCCTTCGTCGCGTAGTCCCGGTGCGGCGCCCCGAAGTTGTTCCCGACGTACCTCCGCCCCGCCTTGTCATTCGTTTGGTCCAGCGCGAACGCAGCGAGGGAAGGTTCCAACATGATCTCGTGATTTGCGTTTTCAAAATCGGACCCGTTGCCATCGCCGCGCAACAACTGAAACGCGCGGCGCCACAACATGCTCGTCGCGGTCCACGCGGCGTCGGTGAGAAAAACAACCGCCGGGGGGTAGTTGTTTTTCGTCGCGTTTCCAATCGCGCGCGCCAGCGTTGAGGTCAAGTCGGGGGGTACCACGACGTCGTCCCATACGTACCCTTTGTGGGTCACGTCTTTCGCGTGCTGGTCCAAAACGCGCCGGTCGGGCGAAGGCGACGAAACGTCTTCGGTGAAAGCAACCGGACCGTCGCACACGGACGTTTCCAGAATCCGCGCCCAGTACTCCGGGTCGCCGACGTTCTTGTCTTTCCCAGATGGCGACTCATCGGTTGTCCCGAACACGTCCCAAACCGCGTCGTTTGCAGTGTCCGTGTGTGTCGCCTCAGCAAGCGCGCGTGCTCCTCGCGCCGCCGCGACCGCCGCGGCGTCGCCCAGGTAATTACTCTGGACAATCGGCAAATCCTCCTCCGCGGCTCGGTATGACACGTTCCACACCCGCGACGCATTCTCGTCTCCCGCAAGTTCCGCGAAGGCCACCGCGAACGGGGACGGCTCGCAAAGGACACCCGCGGAGTGCAGCGCTCGCGCGGCGTTGGTGTATGCGATCCAGTCCGGGAACGCTCGGTTCCGGCCTAAACTCGCCACGAGTACCCCCGCGCGACCGCGCGCGGCGGAGTAACCTGCGTCGCCAAAACCGGACGGTGACTTCCCTTTACCGGCCGTCTTCGCGCGTTTCGCAGGTCTCGAAACATCCCCTTCTTCCAGGTCCTCCTCCAGGTCATCATCCGGGTCGCACGCCGCGTACGTGTTCTCCGCCCCGAACGTATCGCGGGCGCCAGCGCACGCTTCGTGGAACCCGCGCCGGGCGCCTGCGAGCGCTACCGTGCTTTTCGTGGGGTCCGCGACGCGCTCGAGTGAGTTCCAGAATTTCTTTCGGTCAAACCCTTCTCCAAAGGAGGTTGCTGCCTGCCAGTCCGGCAAATCGCCAATCACGGCACCGAACGTGGTGCCTTCTGGGATCTTCGCCAAAAACGTCCCCACGTCAGCGCCGGTCCACACGTGGTACAAACGATTTTCGCAACCGGTGTTGATCCGCGATTCGAACCCGTCGCTTGTTAAGTGCGAAACGTTTTCCTCCACAAAGGTTGCGTTGAAGAAATCTCGCGCCGCGGACGCGACACGTAGGTCGGGCTCAAACACGTCAACCGACACGTTCGGGAGCATTCTTTTCAGAAACGCGGGAACGGCGCCGCACCGCAGACCCAACACCAAAACTCGGAAACTGGTTTTCTTTTGGAGAATACTTTTTTCGTCTCCATCTCCAACCGCGAAGGCAGGCGCCTTTCCCACAGCCAACCCAAGCACCAAAGAGGCGAACACCGTGGCGTCTGCCCAGCTGTCGAGCGCCGTGCCCGGGGGCTCGTCCGGGTCCGTCTCGCCCGCCACCTCACCACGCGACCCGCGCCACGGCCCCACCACTAACACTCGCGTAAACTCGGACCCGGAGCCCTCCTCCACGGCGATGTCCAGAACGCTGAGACTGTGTTGCGTCGTGTCCGTTGTGTTTGTTTCCTCCCCGGCCCGCCCACCACCCTGCCTGGCCACGTGGTGCACCACCCGTACCGGCCACCGCGGTTCGTGCGTGTTTTCGTCCACGTCCAGGGGCTGAATCAAAGTCAGGGTTTCAATCATAACGCCCACCACCCAGTCGCCTTTCGCGCACTCCAGCTCAGGCGGCGTGGCTTGGCTCATCCCGCTGTTTTCATCCACGAATATAGGTCGTTCGCTGTCCTCGTCGTACGCCACCTCCCAGCCTTCTTCCGCGAGGAAACTCGCGGCGGCGTTGGCGATCTCGGCGAGCACTAAAAGCGCGGCGTCGCCGCCCGAGCACACCGCTTCGGTGTTCTCGGGACACTCCTCCGTGGGCTTGGGTTTCAACCCGTCACGGCCGTCGCGGCGCACGCGCTGCACCAGGTGAAGCAGGGGAATCACCGCCCCAGCGGCGACGACGGCGTAGGCCCACGGCGCGCCTCTTTGGCCGGACAAGGCGCCACCCGCGGGGACGTCAAGCAAGGCGTCGGCGGCGCGTGCGCGGATCTCGGCGTTGTCGGCGGTCAGCGCGTTGAGGGCTTCCTCGAGGCTGATTCCGTCGTACGGCTCGCCGTCAATCTGCGCATCCGCACCCGGCTCTTGGAACTGAACCATGTCATCATCCTCTTCCTCAGCGGCTGGCAGAGCCGCGGCATTTTCCGCTTCGGAGCCCATGCCCGGCGCTCCGAAGCGCACAGCGGACTGAACAATCATTTCCTCGTTTTACGTTGATGTCGACTTCGACTTGTCGAGACACTGCAGTGATTTGTCCAAGGGGGACAACGACGAGTGTCTCTTCCGAGAGCTTCACTACGCCTGCGCAGGGTAGACACGCCCCGCGCGTCTTCCTCGCCGCGGCGACGATGATGTCCGGCTCCAGGCGAGAGCCGAGACGGGATTTGTTCGATACCCCGAACAAAGAGCGGTGCGTTGCCCTCCGCTCGCGGCAGTACCGATTTTAGCCTTAACGGCAGGAATGCGTCGAAAATGCAACGCAACGACACGCTTCGTCAGCGTCCCCAATCCCCACGCCTGACCCCCGCCCTGCTGTTTCCACTCACAGCACCAACGAGATCGCCGCGGTCGCCGCGACACAGGTTCAAAAAAGCCCCACGTTCAGCGGGTTGCTGCGCATGGACGTGGCTGGGAGCCCAGGTGGTGCCGCTCGAGTTCCGAGTGATTTCCGTATGAGCCCGTTCGCGGAAAGCGCGACGAGGCCGCGTAGGACCGACGTGACTGCCTCGACGGGTGCGTACGGCGTCTCCTTCGTTTCCGATGCGGGTGACCTCCCGCTTAATGAACCGAGGCTGGCGCCGCTAGGGGACGAAGGCTGGGCGGTGCCTCCTTCCTTCGACGAGGGCGGGTCGGTGGTTAACGTGAGGGGTGCGGATTGGGAACGAAGGTTGCGTTCGCGGGAACGCGCGCTGGCGCAAAGCGAAGCTGAGCTACGACGCGCGGTGGCGAGCGCGGATGCCGAGCGCGCGCGAAGCGAAGCAGCGCTGGAACAAAGGGAAGCCGCCGCGGCGGAGGCGATTGCGATGGCGAGTGAAAAGCAAGCCGCCGCAACCGTCGCGGCGGCGGCGGAAGCGCGCGCCAACGCGGCGTTGGCAGAGTTGAAACAACGCGTGGACAACGAGCGCGAGGAGCTACAGGCGGGGGTTAAGCGACGCGAATCCGTGGTTGAGACAAAGGAACGCGAGCTCGCAAGAGACGCCGAGGAAACAAAAGCACGAGCCGAACGTGAAGCCGCGGAGACTCGCGCTACGGCGTTGGCGGAGCTCCGGGCGACGAAAAGGTTGGTGGGCGATTCGCAACGCGAGCTCGATCGTTTAACCAACGAACGTGCTGATGCGGAAGCGGGAATCGACCGCGCGCGCGCAGAAATCGCCACGACAAGGGACGCCGCGGAGGGTGAGGCGGATTTGCTCGGTGCGGAGACCGTGAGGGTGAGGGAATCCACCCGAATAGCACGCGACGCGCTGGACGCGCTTGAGAAGGAGCGCGACGCGACGCGTTTCGCGATTGAAAACGAGCTCTCCGAGATGCGGGATGCGCGGGAACGCCACGCGCACGCGATGGCGTCCGAGCGCGCGGCCGCGGACGCAGCGCACGCGGTGTCTGCGACTGAGATTGACGAAAAGCTGCACCGTTTACGCGACATGGCGGCGGCGTACGCGGAGCAGACGCGGGTGATGGATGCTAAAATCGCGGCGCACGCGTTGGAGGTGGAGCGCGCGAACACCGCCGCGCGGGTGGCGACGCACCGAGCGGAAAGCGCTGAGGCGGACGCGAGTGTTTCGCGTGCGGAAGCCTCCGAGCTCGGCGCGCAAGCCCGAGCCGTGCTTGAGGATTGTTCCGCTGAGCGATCCCAAAACGCCACGGAGCGGGCGGCGGTTGAGGATTTGCGACGGGACGTGGAGAATTTCCGCGAACGCGCGCGGGTCGAGTCGGGTAAAATTTTGCAGGGCCGCGAGGGAGTGCTCCGGGAGTGGGAAACGAAGATGGAGGCTGACGAGCAGGAAAGCCGGCGAAAGCGACGGGAAGGCGAGGACTCGCTGCGACGATGGGCGGTTGAAGGTGAGTCAAGGTTTCCCACCCACCGCGTTCCGCCGGTCGCGATTGCCCACACATTCCGACTGACACTTTCTTTTTTATCGGGCCAGTGAAGCGGAAGGAGGACGCTTTGGTTTTGGAAACCGCGAAACAAATTGAGGCGCTGAAGTTGGAACGCGAAGAAATTCTTGTTGGTAAACAAAAGAACACCGAAACCAGGGAGAAGATGAGCGAGGAGGTGCGGAAGGAAAAAACTAGGGCCATGAAGGAAGTCGAGGTGAAAATTGATTTGTGGAAAGTCTCAGCCGAGGACGAGCGGAAAAAAATGGAGGACGAACGCTCGGCGAACGCCAAGACGTTGCGTGCGAAACACGAAAAGTTGGAACGTGTTGAGAAGGAACTGCACAAGGAGTATGACACGAAAAACGCACGGTTCGCGGAAGAGATAGAGGCTCAGCGCAAGGACCGTGTTCGGTGCGATGACCTACGCGCAGAGGCCAACTCTTTGCGCGCGCAAGCGGCGGAAACGAACGCGGCGGCGGCGAAGCTGTTTGGTGAAACCGAGGGGCACAACAAAGCCGCGCTCGCGCAGAGGGAGGACCTGAACCTCCGCGTCAAGGCCCTGGACCACCGGGAGACGCAAGTGCGGGATGTGCTTGTTGATCTGCGCGAGCGTGAGGACAAAGCGGGCGCGGCGATCGCGAAGTCCGCCGCGATCGCGCAGGAGCACGAGCGCCGCATTCAAAGCCTCGCCGTGAAGGAAAGCGTGGCGGAGCAAAGGGAGAGACACGCGGCGCAGCAGTCCGCCGCAGCGGAAGCCACGCTGCTCGCGGCGGGGCAGTGGGAGCGACACGCGGGTGAGCGCGAGTCCGCTTTGAGTGCGCGCGGGAAGGAACTCGAGTTAGCGATGCTCGCGACGGAAAACGCGGGCCGGGAAGTGGCCAGGGAGCTTGACATGGCGCGCGCCGCGAGAGCGTCCCTCGCGGACACCGACACCGCGCTTCAGGAGAGGGACGCGAAGCTAAACAAAACGTGGGCAGCGATGCAATCGGACATCGCGAGCATGATTCGCGGTGCCGGGGATGGTTTCCCTGAGGTACCCGCTGAGGCGAAAGTTGCGCGCGAGTTACAGGACGCGGCGGCTGAGGTTTCTCAATTCGCGGTGCAAATACCGCCCTCCGTAGGCACCGGAAGCGAGGAAGCCTTGAGTGCGTTTTCGAAACAAATCGGTGGCATGCGAGCGCAACTGGCGCGAAAAGAAACGGCGATGCAGAGTTGGGCGCTTTCGTTGTGCAAAGCGGCGGCGGCGGTCGCGGCGGAGCGGGGGGCGACGGTCAAAGAGCGAATCGCCGCGGTTGACCTGCGCAGCAATGCAGAGCTCGTGCATTTGGAAGCAGCTTCACGTTTGGAGGGCCTAACGCAACAAACAACGTTGCTGGAAACGGAACGGCGGGGCGTGGAACGAGCTGTCAAGGACCTGGACGCCGCGCGCGGTGAGTTCCAAGCTGAAAAGACACAGGCCGAGGAAACCCGGCGCGCGTCGAAGGAGACGTTCGCCGCCGCCGAGGCCTTGGACCGGGAGAGCCGTTCACGACAGAGGGCGGTGGAGCCCCGCGAGGAGAAAGTCTCGGCGAGAGAGCGGTCCGCACGTGCCAAGCAGGACGAAGCCGAGACAGTCGCCGCGAAAGCCGAGGCGCTGATGCAGGACGCCGTTGCCGCGCAAACCGCGGTTGAAGTTTTGAGACGCGAGGTGCAGGGAAAGGCCGAGGCGGTGGATGTTACGACTCGCGCGCAACAAGAAGCCGTCGCGACGAGAACGGCTGAGAGGGAATCCGAAAGAGACGCCGAGCTCCGTGCGTCAAGGGCTGAGTTGAAGGCGAACGCGAAGCGAAACGAACGCCGACGCGACGACGACGCCGACGCGAAGCGGAACTTTTCGGAACGCCGACGCGACGACGACAGCGACGACAGCCGGGAGTACCACGACGCCCCGGAAACCGTGTCGCGCTCGACGCGGCGGTCACCGAGAAACACCTCCGCGCGACGCACCAGCGACCTCGATTTCCGGGAGGCTCGTCTGCGCGAAGAAACCACGCGAGTAACGGCGGAGCGATCCGCCCTCTCCGCGCTTCGCGAAAACGCGGTCGTCGCCGCCGACGCTCCCGGTCGCGCGTGGGAAATGAACTCGCCGACCCCAGGCACGGCGTCGCAAGCCCCGTCCCCGGTATCAGCAGCGCCGTCGCAACCCACGCCGTCGCCCGCCCCAAGTCCAACACCGGTAAGTACAAGTACAATACCAGTGAGTCCGGTGGTACCTCCTCCTCCTCAAAACACCCCGTCCCAGGGTTCGTTTTCCTTCGCGCCGCCTCCGCTTTCTGTCACGCAGAGCGTTGAGAGCATCGCGCCCGATCTGTCGCGACGGTACGTAATTGATTCAAATCGAGACGGGACGGACGCGGTGTCTCGCGCGATTGAGCTTGATCGCGCGCGCGCGGTGACTGACGCGGAGGCGACGCGATCCAGGGCGTACGCCGAAGCCGAGGCGACGCGCGCGCGGGCGCACGCCGAGGAGCTGGAGCGGTACAAAGCGCAGGTCTCTTTGTCGCATACGCAGGCCATGGAGGCTGTTTCGAGTGCGAAGCAGCGGGAGTTTGCGTTTGAAAACGAGCGAAGGGAGGGTGAGCGCGAACGCGCGAAGCTGGACGAGCGCTTACGCGAGCGCGAGCGCGACGTCCTTGAAGCCACGGACGCGCTTGAGGCAAAGCGAGCCGCTGTGGAGCAGGAAGCCGCGGCGGCGGCGCGGGCGTCGGTCGCCGCCGCTGATGCGGAGGCGCGGTCGAAGGAGCTGAAACAAGCCGCGATGACCGAGCGGAAAAAAGTGAGTGATGAGCTTCACCAGGCGCGAGTCGAAGCGGAAACATCTCGGGCCTGGGTCAGACGGCAACAGGAGGAGCTGACGCGACGCATGCGCGCGGCGTCGGTTTTGCCGAGAAGCGCGAGCAGCTCCTTGCTCTCGCGAGGCGCCCCGTACACTCCCGGAAGCGCGGGGAGTGTTGGGTCGATGTCCGTGGATGATGCAGGCTCTGCAAGAGCTGCAGCAGCTGCACGAGTTGCAGGTCTTTACGGTCTCACCGGAATGGGAGGGGGGGTCGGCTCGATGACGCGCCCGCCGGGCGCGCTGGCGGACGCGCTGTCGCCGGCGCCGTTTAGAAACGGCTTCGGGGCGACGCCTTTTTTGTCCACCTCCTCGCCGCGGTTCGGAAACGAAGACTCACCCGAAGCCGCCGCAGCGCACGCCGTGGCGAGCGCGGTCGCGGACGCGGCGCAGCGCGCGGCGGCGCAGTTCGGCTCGCCAGCGCATTGAGGGGGAGACAGGGACGGTACCTGCCGTGCTACCTACTATAGGTTTCGTCTAGGTTTCGTGACCACACACGTGGTCGTGTGATAACTTTATTCTCAAAAAGAAAATTAGCAAAAGCGAAAGAGTCGCCTCGAGTTTCCCGCGCCAATTTACCTTTCTTCGCGATCCTCTCCGCCCTCGTGCTTCAGAACCGCCGGCGCGATGCACTCGGCGCTCGTCACGACACCCGCGTCTTTCGTTTCCCTCGCCCGCCTTTCGGTGACGCGACGCGTCTCCGCGACCGGTACCACGAGCGCGCGCGGTGTGGCAAGCCCCACCGCCTTTTTATCCTCCCCCGGCCGGTCACGAGTGGTGTTCGGTTCTGCCGATCGCACATCCCCCTCGGTTGTGATGCCCGCCACCGCTCCCACCACGCGGCGCCGTGCGACGCGTTCCACGGTCACCACGCGTGCCGCATCCGACACCGCCCCCGCCGCAATGGGCGGCGGCCCGAAGATCAACCTGCCCACCGCCATCACCTTGGTACGAGTCGCCGCGGTGCCTCTTGTGACTGTGATTTTCTACATGCAAGGCGCGTGGGTCGCGCCCGTGTGCTGCGCAATCTTCGTGGTCGCCGCGATCACGGACTGGCTCGATGGGTACCTGGCTCGAAGGATGAACCTGGTGAGCTCGTTCGGGGCGTTCCTCGACCCTGTGGCGGACAAACTAATGGTCGCCGCGGCGCTCGTGTTGCTCTGTACGCACGCGCCGCCCGGCGTCAGCGCCGTGTCCATGGCGGCGCCCGCGACGATCATCATCGGCAGAGAGATAACCATGTCCGCGATCCGGGAGTGGGCCGCGTCCGCGGGTGGCGAGGCGCACAGCGCGGTCGCGGTGAACTCTTTCGGGAAGTGGAAAACAGCCACGCAGTTACTGGCGCTTTCCATTTTATTAGGCGTGCGGGACGGAAGCGCTTGGCTCGGGTTAACCGGCGCGTCAGCGGACGCGCTCGTCACCGCAGGCGTGTGGACACTCTACGCCAGCGCGGGTTTGGCGCTGCTGTCGCTGGGGATATACATGAAAGGAGTGATGAAGTACATGAACTGACGGGTTTTGCGTGCGTGCGTGTGTGTGCTGAGGAGACCTTTTAGGCTAATGAATACGAAAAATCCTTGTGGCCCATCTGTTTGCATTCTCTAATCAGAGGTAATAACATAGTCCCTTACCCTAACCCAAACTACCACCTCTGCTCTGATGGTATTATCGTACCCTGTCCATAGCAATTCTGACTAGTCTGCCACCTCCCCCTACGCACTGACCATGCACAGCATCGCCAGACTGACGTACAGCAGCATTACCGGGTACACCGCCAGGGCTTTTCTTTTTTCGTCCACCGCGTGCGTGATGAACGGCAGGCTCGCCCAGGATGCCCACGCCACGGCTACGGTCGCCACGACTACCCTCCACGCCCATTGGTTCGATAGCTTCATTAGTAACGCGGCTAGGTTCAAAGGGAACATACAGTAGCCCATCAGGGAAATGGCTTGCAGGAAAATAATGTGGCCTCCTAGTAACACTACGTTTAGTGTCAGGGCCACGGCGCCGAACGCGACCGTGGCGAAGACGGTGGAAAACACGGTACTCGCATCAGACGCGTTCGAAGATAACGTCACCCCCAGGATCAACACGAAAACAAGCGGGCCCCACAAGTCCCACTCGCGAAGTGGTTGTTCCGCGTCCCAGTTTGAGGACCCGGTGAACGGCCACAACACGCTTTTCGTGTTCGTAACCACGCGGTCCACGTCGCGGCGAAGAGTCTGCCACACGCTTTCGTCTAAGGTACTCCAATTCCCATCAGACGTGGACAGACCACCACCAGCTCCACCGGCTTCGCGAACCTCGGAGGCCTGGAACAAACGGTCCACGTCCTCCGTGAAGCTGCCGTTGCTCATGACGACGGGTCAACCCCCTGGGGGACAAAGGTTGAGACCCGCGCGACAGCGCAGAGGGCGCGGGCGAGTGACCTTCCAAACAAATCCAATGGAGCTTTTTGGTTTTTCTCGAATCGTTATTTTTATCCGGAATGCGGTCGTTCCGCAGATCACCTCGACGCGCGCGCGTCGCGCCGTGCCCAATGAGCTCCTCCGTTTCGCAGCAAGCGTGCGCTGCGGCTTTCTCCGCGCGTCAGCTGGGCAGCGCTGCTAAGAAACGCGCGAGTTCCACACTCCGCCGAAGTACCATGCGCCCCGAGGTCGCGGCCGCCGCGTCACTTCAGCCTCACTTCTCCGGCGACACTTGTGCCTTGACCACCAGCGTGATCGCGGCGACCGTGGAGGAGGCGCTTTTGGAGATCGTCGAGGCGGTGGAAAGCGGCGCGGATATCGTTGAGCTGCGGGTGGATTTCATCGACGGCCTGGACGCGGCGGTGGACCTGCCCAAGATGCTCGCGGCGTGCTCGGTGCCGTGCATCGTGACGTACCGCCCGACGTGGGAGGGCGGGCAGTTTGATGGGGACGAGCTTGTTCGCTTGCGCGCGCTTTGGTGCGCGGTGGAAGCAGGCGCGGCGTACGTGGATTGCGAGTTACTCGCGTCTGAGCGGTTCTTCGCCGCCGCGCCAACAGAGGAGTTAAAAAACAAAGCAACACGACACACCAAGATCATCTTGTCCTCGCACAACTACGAAACCGTCCCCGACAGTGAAACTTTATCCGGCATTCACTCCCGGTGCGTCGCGAGCGGCGCGGATATCGTCAAAATCGCGGCGATGGTGACGGACATCACGCACGTCTCTAGACTGGAACAGTTGTTACGCGACACGAAGCAATCACAGGCGGAATCAACGATCGTGCTGGGCATGGGCGAAGCCGGCCAGACGTCGCGGCTGTTAGCCGCGAAGTTCGGGTCGTTCCTCACCTTCGGCGCGCTGCGGGTAGGCGCGGAATCAGGTACGGCCTTTGGGCTTTACCGAATCCCAAGACAGTTCGGCCCGATTATTACGACTGTTTGCTCATACATATTACGAAGTACACCCATACTCAAGACTGACAAATTTCTTTCCCAACCGCAGCGCCCGGCCAGCCCACGCTCGCGCAGCTGCGCGATTTGTACCGGGTACCGGCTCAGACTTCAGCAACAAAAGTGATGGGCGTGATCGGTTTGCCAATCGCGCAGTCGAAATCCCCGGCGCTGCACAACGGTGCACTACACGCGGCGGGCCTTGACGCGTGTTACGTGCCTTTGCTCGTTCACGACTTGGCCGAGTTTCTCGCGTCGCCTCTTTTCGGGTCCGACGACTACACAGGTAAGTATTTCCCAATCACCACGTTCCTCCCTGATTGCCCATACGAGACTGACACTTTCTTTTCTATCGTATCAGGGTTCAGCGTCACGATCCCGCACAAAGAAAAGGCGCTTGAGCTTTGCGCTGAGGTGGACCCTGTGGCGGCGAAAATAGGCGCGGTGAACACGCTTGTTAAGTTACCCAACGGGTTGGGGTACAAGGGGTACAACACGGATTACGTCGCGGCGATTGGCGCGATTGAGGCGGCGATGGGGGGCAACGATAGCAAGGTACGTGTTGCATTTCCCAAATCCCGCCGACTGTTTTGCCGAAGCTGGTGACTGTTCAGACCGATTACGGTGACTGCTGACCAGGCCATCGTCCAATACACGCCCAACACGGGACTGACACTTTGTTTTACCCATCGTAAAAAGGAGTCGCCTTTGTTTGGTAAAACCGTGGTGGTGGTTGGCGCGGGCGGCGCGGGGCGGGGCCTCGCGTTCGGCGCCGCGTTTAAAGGCGCCACCGTGATCGTGGTGAACCGGTCGTACGACCGCGCGGTCGATTTGGCGAACGCGTGCGGAGGAACCGCGGCGACCATGGAGGATTTGCAAAACGGGGCCGTTACCGGCGACGTGCTGTGCAACACCACGAGCGTGGGGATGATGCCGAACGTCGACGAAACGCCGGTGCCGAAAAGCGCCATCGACGGAGGCGGATTCCAGGTGGTGTTCGACGCGGTGTACAACCCTTTGGTGACACTTCTTTTGAAAGAAGCTGAAGAGTGCGGGTGCGTCCGGGTAAGCGGGCTGGACATGTTCGTAGGCCAAGCCGCGCGGCAGTTCAGTTTGTTCACGGGGAAGGAACCGGCGATTGCGTTGATGCGGAAAGCGGTGCTGGATAGCATGGCATGAACGGGTTTGGAAACACAAATCGGGTCTATCTATGTTGTCATTAGAGTACAAATCTATCTATCATTACACCGTGTGGGTGGTTACCAATCTGCCCGCTCGTTACACTGTTTGGTTGTACATTCAATCACATTCAATCGGGGTTTACGTTCAAGGTTCCGCTTCAGTCGATGACGAACACGCCGTCGTCGTGTCGCGTCCCCTCTACGGGCGTCTCCTCCGTATCCGCTCCGACTTCTTCCCTCTCCTCCGCGCCGCCCCCGAACGCATCCTCCACGTCCGGCAAATCGGGCAGCTGCGATTCCAACCCGCCCCCCCCGCTTTCGCGTTTCCCCTTCGTCTTCGCAATGGACAACGCCATTGTTTCCACCCGCTTCGCGCGCCGCAAACACTCTTTCGACTCTTTCTTCGCCTTGGCCTCCAAGCGCTTCAGCGCTTTCTTGCCGCGTGCCGCCGACCCGATTGGCGAGTCACACGAGGGCGACGAGGGCGACTCACCACTCCCCCACTGAATCCCTGGTGCAGCCGCACCGGAGGGAAGTGACAACGCCGCACCGGAGGAAGAGCCTTGCACCGAATCGATTTCCGGAATCAAAGGCGCTTTCCCTTTCCCAAACGCCGGCGAGTCGAAAGATTGATCCGCCAAATGTTTCCCTTTCCCTTTTTCCGTCCTGTCGCGCGGCCCAACCGGGCGCGCGAACGTACGGTGTCCTTGCGCGATCTGCCCGTTCGGGCCGAACCGCCTGTTGCCAATGACAATGCCGGCGCTATCAGGCGCGCCACTGCAACCACCCCCACCCTTGCCGCCGCGTCGCGAAAAGGACCGGCCGGCCTGGTGAAGACCAGTCATGTACCGTTCCTCTTCGTCCAGAAAATCGTCATCCTGAAACCCGCGCGCGTGTCCACGCGCCTGGTGCGGTCCCCCAAACTCGCGGTCCAGCTCCTGTTGCGCCGCGACCGCCACGGCGTGGTCGTTTTCCCACGCCATTTCTTTCTCGGTGCGACAGAGCCACCGCGCGCGTCGCAGCAAACACACGCTTTCTTCGCGTAAATCGGGGGTCAAGTCGCCGTCCAGGGTGCGGTATATCAGCAGATGGTCGAATTGGGTTTTGCAGCAAGGACACGTCGCGCTGGTTTGCACAGGCACGTTTCGTCCCCCAGCGGCTCGGCGCTGGTACGCGGAATCCAGCTGAAACGTGGTCCATCGAACAATACACGGCGTGCAGAACGCGTGTAGGCAGTGCTTCACCAGCGCCACGTCCACTTCGTCCACCACGTCCAGGCAAATAGCACACGCGCCGTCGTCCACTTGGTTCGTGTGCGGTCCGTTCGTCGTGAGCGGCGTAGCCCCAACATCATCATTTGTTCCAAAGCTCGCCTCGGCGAAAACGGACGCGAGCCCGGCAACGGCGTCGCCCTGCATGGCCGCGTTTGTAACGAACTGACACGGCTGCGCGCCCGTACAAGGAGATTCCTTCACCCCCGCGACGCGAGCGGAGGCGAACCGGGAGGCGCGGGGCCGGTGTGATGGTGGGGCAAAACGCGTGTCCACGTCAGCCAAAAAGAAGTTCAAAACAACGAACGAATCATTTGATTCCGAGCCCGATTACTCGGATGACTGTTCGGCCGAATCCTGCGACTGTTTGCCGATTGTCCAGAGTACGCTGTTTGCTCTCATCATAGAACTTCCGAAATTTACGAACAGTACGAAAGACTGACATATTAAAACAGATGACGCCCCTTTCAGCAGAGGTAATAGCGCTCCCTAACACACACCTCCGCTTTCACTTTTTTTCCGTAAGAATCGTCATCAGTACACGATGTCCGGTTGAATAACCGGCGCGTCTTGGCACGGCGCGACGCACACGGGCAGCGCGCACGCGGAGGTTTCGTGCCACCCCGGAATGACGAACCCGGGGGTGTACGCGGGAGGGACGAACTCGCCTGGAACGACGGTTCCGTGTTTCGCGGGGATGATTACCGGCCGTACGGCGCTTATGAACCTCGGCGGCTTGCCGGGTGTCCAAAAACCGGGGTTGTAAAACGGCGCTCGCCCGGGTTCCCAAAACGCTACGGCGAATGCGAACGAAAAAGGTCAGTCGGGATGGTGATTTGTGTGAGTAAACAGGGAGGCCACCAAAATTCGGGATGAACACGCCCGGGCGTACTCGGCCTCCACAGTGCGTTTGTGGTGTACGTAGTCGTTATAGTTAAAACTGTTGGTACGCTCGAATTGTCAAAGAAGCGCGCGCGGTTCGCGGCCGGCGCCGCTTGATTCGGGAAAGCCCGGTCCAGCCGTACCTGGTTTCCCGGGAATGAAAACCGGGGGTGTTCCTGGAATCTTCACCGAAGGCGCGAGCTTCGGGGGCAGGAACACCCCAGGGACGTACACTGGCTTGTGGTGAATCGACACCGTACACGCCGCTTTGGCGTACTGCTCCAAATCGCTTTCGCCAAAACCGCCGGCGCCGGCGCCGGCGCCGGCGTCGTCGCTGAACCGTACGTCGTCTGCCTCCCCCACGCCGTGCCTGTACGCCCATTTCTTTTCCCGGAAATACGCGTCTTCTTCAGCACTCGTGTTTCCTCGTTCGCGTGTTTCCCGTTCCTGGAAAGCCACACCCGCGTCGACGGACGCCGCGGTCGCGTCTAAACTCGCTTCAGCCGCGAGCCAAGCGCTCATCGCCGCGTCGTACGCCCGCGCGATTGCTTTTTCCGCTTCAAGAAATTGCGCCGCCGCCGCCGCCGCCGCGGCGACTGCGTCCGGGTCCGCATCAAAAGGCGGGTCCGCCGACCCGCCCAGGTAACTCTCGAGCGTTAGTAACGTTGCGTAGCTCGAGGGGGGCGTGTTGGGGGAAACCGATCCCTCCGTCGCGGTCTCCGCTCGTACCGCGAACGTCTCGACCGAGGCAGGTCTTGGTTTCGTCACCACGACGGCGCCGCGCTGGTCGGGGGGGGGGGTGCTCAGGCTTTCCGCGGAGAAACGCGTGCCCGTGGATCGTGGGAGGCTTAACGCCTCCGCGGCCGCGTCCGCGGCGTCCGCCGCGAGCGCGTGCGGCGACATGTCGTTCACGGGCGGCAACGACGCGTCCGCGTCCGCTTCGCGAACGTCGAAGCCTCGTTGCGTCGACGGGGTTTCCGCGGTGTCCAACCCGCGCGCGCCGAACACGCCGTTCGCGGCGGTGCCTCGCGCGCATGCCAAGCACACCACAAGGACGGCGAGTCCTCGTGCCGTGGAAGGCGACATCACGCGGACGGCGCGTGCGTCGTGGAGTGCTATATGGTCGTGGAGACGAAGCGCAAAGCTTATAGAGTTTTGGTGTCCGAGACTCCCAACTCGTCACGTTGTCGGGTAAGGCTTTTAGTCGCACGTACGTGATAATTATTTGTTTTTTTCCCCAGACTGTCTACCACTGCTTCCACTTGGCATTTCCAATCGTCAAATGCTCAAATCGTCAAAATCGTCGCACCCCAGCGCCGATCGTCCTAGACGACACTGCCCGAGACGCCGTGCACACGATGTCTGGCTCTCTCCGCACCCTCGCCCGGCGGGCGTTCGCCGCCGGGGCCCGCCCTGTTAAGGCCTTACCAACCGCGCCCTACGCCCCCATCGCGATCCGCGCCATGGCCACGGGCCCCGCCGCCTCTGCGGTGAAAATCAGCGACGAGCTTCTTGAAAAGCTCGGAACCCTCACGACGCAGGCGCTCATTGACGGGCTGTGGGTCATGGGGTGGCCCACTTCGCACATCCTCGGTGCGCGTCCCCTGACTGAGGGCCAGAAGAAGATGGTCGGAAGAGCAATCACGATCCAGTTCGCCGCCACAAGACCCGACATCGCCGCGGACAAACCAGGCGGCACGGAATCCCCAGAGTACGAAGCCTTCGAGCTCGTCAATGGAAAGGAAGTCGTCGTCATGGCGAGCGTGGGGCCGCTGGAGTCCGTGGGCGGGGACATCAAGTTCCTGCGGTTGCACCAGAAAGGGGTGCGTGTTTGTTTTTTCTACGCCACGCGTGTCCGATCCGCGTCTGGACGCTGACCGCGGGCGGGCGCGAACGATCGCACGATCCGCCGCATTTCCCGAAACCGAAGATAGGCCTCGCCGAAACGAAACTGTTTTCCTTCGCATTCGCATTCGCAGTTTTGACGCCGCCGGCCAACGCGCGGCGCGACGGCGCGCGCGCGTCTTTTCAGTCACGGGCGCGCCCCAGTGCGTGTCTTACACGAGTACGAAATGCGTAGAGTACGAAACGCGCATCCATGTCCCACAACTGACCTCATCCCACAATCCCCCAACACTTAATCACCCCAAAAGGTGCGCGGGCTCGTCACCGACGGCAGCGTTCGCGACGTCGGCGTGCTTCGCGACTACGGCTTCCCCGTGTTTTCCATTTCCACCACTCCGAGGCAAGGCCCTCACGTGCACCAGCCGTGGTCGTGCAACACCGTTATTAACTGCGGTGGGGTGGTGGTGCGCCCCGGCGACGCCATCGTGGGCGACGACGACGGCGCCGTGGTTGTGCCAGCGGCGGTGGCGCAAGAGGTGTTCGACATCGCGCACTCGCGTGAAATCGTGGAGGACATCGTGAAGGAAGAGCTCACCAAGAACCCTGGCCCCCCCGGGAAGTTCTACCCGTTCATGTCCGGCAAGATCAAACCCGAATCACCCCTAGGCGCGCTCCTCACCTCGAAGGGACACGACCCCAAGAAGTTCGCCCACACCGCGGCGAGGCCCGGCGCGCGACACGGAACCGGCGTCCCTGGTGCGTCCCGTGCTCGTGTCGGACCCGGCGCCCCCCGCTCCATCTCCAGCTACACGCAAACCGGCGCGTCGTACGACGAAGTCCTGCATTTGTTCGCCAAGTACAAGGCGTGCGCGGTTCTGCGCACGCCCATCGTCGGCGCGTGCACGCCCGCGATGGACGCCGCCATTGCGGGCGGGTTCAAGCTCGCGGAGTTCACGCTGACGACCCCGGGTTGTTTGGACTCCGTCGCGGAGTTCGCGAGCAAGCACCCCGACGTGTTAACCGGCGTCGGCACGGTGATGTCCGTGGACGACGCGAAGCGAGCGATGGACGCCGGCGCGCGCTTCATCGTCTCACCGGTCATCGTCCCCGAAGTCGTCAAGTGGTGCGCGGAGAACATGATCGTCTGCGCGCCGGGGTGCGCCACCCCAACGGAGATGATCCACGCGTGGAAACTGGGGGCGCCTATTCAGAAGCTGTTCCCAGGCGTCATGGGAGGGCCCAACTGGGTCAAAGCCGTCTCCGCGGCGCTTCCCATGCTGCGCATAAACCCCACCAGCGGCGTCGAAATCGACACGGCGGCGGATTACCTCCGCGCCGGCGCCTCGTCCCTGGGGTTCGTCGCCCCGGCGTTCCCCCCTGACATGGTCGCGGCAAAAGACTGGGACGGCATCTCCGCGATCGCGGCGAAGATCCAGGCCGCGGTCAAGTCGGCGTAAGAGAGCGGTGGGAATACGAAAGAGGAAGTTTCCGCGACGCGTCCGAAAGAGAGGCAGCGCGTCGCGAACGATAAAGTATTTTTTAGGAAAGGTCTTTAAGATTAAACGTTTCGTCTGTTGTAGACCTAAAACGCAAACACGGTCGGTCTGTATTCCGGGTAATACATGCTCGACCGCACGTACCGCTCCACGCCTTCCATGCCGTCCAGCCTCAGAATTTCTGAGATTTTACCCCCCCGCCCTTCCCGGCCCTCCTTCACCGCCTGCCGCATCACCGCGCTCGCGACTTTCACGCTGATGTCTCGGATGTTGGCTATTCGCGGGTAAATCTCGCCTCGTTTGGCTCCCTCTGCAGGGATGGACCTTGGGATCGCCTCCGCGGCGGCGTTCAGCATGCCGTCGCTAATGTGGTCGCTGCCCACCAGGATGGACCCCAACCCCAGCCCAGGGAACACGTAGAAGTTGTTCCCTTGGTTGGCGTGCATGTACGTTCCGTCGTCAGTGGTGACGTGCTCGAACGGCGAGCCGGAGGAAAACAGCGCGCGCCCCTGCGTGGCTTTCGCGACGGCTTTGGAGGTACACTCCGCTCTTGACGTGGGGTTCGAAAGAGGCATGATGATGGGCCGCTCGTTGAACTCGCCCATCATCGTCAAAATCTCATCCGTAAACAAACCCTTCACCGTGGACGCGCCTAACAGCACGGTGGGCTTGGCGAGTTTCACGACCGTCGCGAGGGGCGCGCCTTCGCGTAACGATTCAGGGGATTCGTCGTCGTCGTCGTCGTCCCCGTCCCCGTCCCACGCTTTCCGCGACCGGGCGAACGGCCGCAGGTCCTCCACCCCCGGGGCTTTTTTATCCAGCCTCCGTTTGTCCGTCACGAGGCCGTGCTTGTCCACGATGAAGAACCGATCGTGCGCCTCTTCCGAGGTCAGCCCGTGGTGCACCATCGCGGTGTGCAGAAAATTCGCGATGCCCATCCCCGCGGAACCAGCGCCGCACACCAGAAACGTCTGTTTCGTGATATCCGCAGGCTGTAACCCAAGCGCGGCCATGGCGCCGTACACCCCGGCGAGCACCACCACCGCGGTGCCTTGGATGTCGTCGTTGAAACACAACACGTTGTCTCTGTGCCGACGCAAAATAGGCATGGCGTGCTCGGTTTGGAAGTCCTCAAACTGCACCAGCGCGTTGGGCCACCTGTTCTTCACCGCCTGGATGAACTCATCAACGACGTCGTAGTACTCCTCGCCGGTCAGGCGTTTTCGGTTCACGCCGAAATAATACGGGTCGTTCAGTAAGTCCTCGTTGTCCGTGCCCACGTCCAAGACGCACGGCAGCACCTTACCTGGTTCGATTCCCGCGCCCGCGACGTACCTGTGATTGTGTCCACGAAAAGTGTCAGTCTCGGAAAGGCGGCAAACAGCTGAGTTTTGGGATTTGGGAAACGCGCAACACGTACAAGTCCAGTTTCCCCACGCTGATGCCCATGCCTTGCGCGCCCAAATCGCCCAACCCCAGCACCCGGCTCCCGTCCGTCACCACGATCACGTTCACGTCGCTTTTCCAGTTGTACATCATTGCGTTGAAGTGTCCTCGGTCGTCGGCGCTGAAATACATCCCCCGCGGCCGGCGGAAAAGCCGCGAGTACTGCAAACACGCTTCGCCCACCGTGGGGGTGTATATGATGGGCGCCAGTTCTTCGATGTGCTCTACGAGTAAGCGGTAAAAAAGCGTCTCGTTGCGGTCCTGAAGCGCCTGCATGGATCGCCATTTGAACATCGCCTGTGTTGTTACACGAAAAGTGTCAGTCTTTTATGGGCAAACAGTCGGCGGGATTTGGGGACGTACGTACCGTCTTGCCCGGTTCGTTCATGTTTTCCCAGATCTTCGCGCACTGCTGTTCGATCGAGAAATACCGGGGCGGGGTTAACCCCCTTATGCCGAGCCTTTCCTTCTCCGCGATACTAAAGCCCGTGCCTTTGTTGTAAATCGGGTTAAGTAACACCTCAATGCCGCGGTTCGTGTCGCTGTGCATCACCTGCACGTCGTGCTCCGCGAAGCGACACGAGTGCTTCCTGTTCCAGCCAGTCGAAAGGGGCCCGGGGCCGGGGCCTCGCTCGGCACCCTGCTTCGGCGAGGTGTCGTCCGCGCACCCGCGAACCTGTCCGAGAAGCGCCGTGGTTTTGGGGAAGCGGGACGCAGGGATCACATCCAGGAACTCGGTGGCGCGACGACGCGCCAGGTGGCGCGTCAAGTCCGCCGCGCTGCGACGCATCTGATGAGCCGTGCGGTGAGGATTGACGAACGCGGCGATGGACGCCGCGCTTTTATTTTAAGTGCCCCTCCGAAAGCTAATAACGTCGACGTCACTCCCGCACTTCTCTCCACAACTGCAAACGCGGTGGCATCATGCTTTGCCAACTCGCGGTGTCCGCAACCCCCGTGCGCGTCGCCCCGAATCGCGCTTACCGGCGCGGCGACGCCGGTAAGCGCGCGGTGACTCGCCCGGTGACCCGCGTCGGCTCTTTGGGTTTCGATCTCGGCGGAACGGATGGGGATAAACTGCGCCCCGAAGCCGAGGCGCAGGGTCTTGTGGAAGACGCGGCGTCTGTTTTGTTCGCTACGGAGTGTTTAAGGGGGCCCGTGGCGCAGGCGTACCTAGGGCTGCTCACGCAGATCGCGCTGAAGGCGTCGCCCACGAGGCTGTTCACCGCGTACGGGGCGTTTTTCCGGGCTCAAAGCACAACAGGGGCGGCATCCTTTTCGGATCACGTAATAGACGAGATCATAACGGGCGCCAACAACCCGCTCGCTGAGTTGTGCGCCCTGGGCGGCCGACCCCCCACCGCGATTGAGCTGAACGCAGCAAAAGCGGACCTGGATCTGCTGCAAAACCTGTGCGTCTCGGAAACCACCGTGCTTCGGTGGTGCGAGAAACTCGCGGCAAACGCCACGCCGCGGCGGAAACAGCCGGCGAGCTGGATTTTGGCGGCGGAGACGCTCGGGGGCGGCGGCGAACGGTCAAAGGAGAGCGACGATAATTCGTCCACCGATGATGAGTGGAAGCCTGCTACGCTTGCGCAACCCATCGCCGCCCCGGCGCGCCCAAGCGCACGCACTTTACTTCGAGAACAAGTCGCAAACGCGTGGGCGTGGAGCGACTCTCTTCCCGCGTTGATGACACACTGGACGAACGTCGGGACCGGCGAGGTTGGCGCGCGGAGCGTTTTGCGGTGGACGGGCTTGAAAACCGGGTTCAAAGGCGCTTGGGTGGGTGAGGAACTTGGCAGTGATGCGTACCTAGGGCGGTACGGCGAAGATGACGATGACTATGTCGTTCAATCCATCGTAGGCGCGGGAACCGCGTGGATGGCTGTCGAAGCGGATTTCAAATCCAGGCCGTCCACGGAAAAGGCGAGAGCCGCGATACTTGCGGAGCTCACGAAAGAAAAACCAGCGCACGTGTTGCTGCACGGCCCGCCCGGGGTCGGTAAACGGTTCGCAATGAGAAGCGCGATCGGGGAAACGTTCGGTGCTGGGGTGCGGTGCGTGCAAATGCACAGGGGCGACTTGCGGTCGCTCGCCGAGATTCTTTGCGAAATCGCAAAGCACCCGCGCGTCAAGTTCGTGCTTTTCCTGGAGATGCCCCTGTGCCTGACTCCGTACGCGGAGTTCCACAACGAGCTCGTGGGTGCGATGGACGGGGGGGGGGGGGTAGCTGGCCTAGCAACGCGGTGTTGTGCGCCACTGCTTTGAAACCCACTGGGCTGAAACCGGGAGGGGAGGACGACGGCGCGGACGGCACGTCGCTGTCGGGGCGGTTCGGGGTAATCGTGGCGATGGAGACGGAGTGATTTAGTCAGTCTCTTTATTTTTAGGAAGGAGTATTACAAAGGTTTGTGTTCAGTTTAGGAGACAGTCTTTTGTCTTCAGTGTCTTTCACTTGTATGAAATGCATGTACCTCTCGGTACCTCTCTACGCGGTGTACCCCAGTTTTTTTGAAAGCGCCTCCGCTTCTTGCATCAGGCTCCCAAGATGCGCGTCGATGGAGTCAGTCCAAAAGGACGGCTCCGAAGGGTCTAAACCAAACGGCTCCAGGGCTTCCTTGAACCCTAGCACGCCGCCCGCGGAGAGGAGCTCCAGAAGTTTGGCTTCAAAGCCGTCAGGTGTTTTCGCGTACACCCCGTACAAGGACCCGACCACCAAATCAGCAAACGCGTACGAGTACACGTAGAACGGGACGTTGTGGAAGTGCGAGACGTAGGTCCACAGGTGTGAGGTGTTTTCGTACGAGTCGAAAACCTCGCCTTCCTTTCCGTAGTACTCGACCATGGATTCTTGCCACGCCGTGGTCATCTCTTCGGGCGTCAACGTACCCGCGGCGCGCTTGCTGTGGATTTTTTCCTCAAACGCATCGAATCCGCACTGCCGGACCACGCTGTTGATGATGTCGTCTATTTTGCCCATAAGCATCGCCAAGCGGTCCTCGTCGCTAGGCGATTTTTCAAGCAAATCCCGGAACACGATCATCTCGCCGAAAATAGACGCGGTCTCCGCCAGCGTCAGCGGCGGGTGGAACTGCAGAATGCCTTGCTTGTACGACAACATGAAGTGCGCGCCGTGCCCCGATTCGTGCGCCAGCGTCGCGACGTCTCTTTGCGTCCCGGTGAAGTTCAGCAGCTGGAACGGTCCTACGCCGAACGCGCTACTGCAATACGCCCCGCCTCGCTTTCCGTTTTGCGCGGGGACGTCGATTCTTTTCTCGTCCACCATCTGCGTGAACAGTCCGGCCATGGTGGGGGAGAACTTCTGGTACCCGTTCTTGACGATTTCCACGGCTTCAGGCCAGGTGTACGTATCAGTTGACGTCCCGATATCAATCGACGCGTTCCGGTCAGACCACGTGAAGGATTCAAGTCCCTGGGTTGACTTTAAAATGCCTTTCTTCAACAAGTAGTACCGCTTGCAGTACTCAACGCCGGTGGTCTTGACGCTTTCCAACAAAGAATCCACAACCGCGTCCGGGACGTTGTTCCCAAGGTTTCGTTGCGACCGAAGTTCTTTGAACCCGCGTTCCGAGTTCTCGATGTGCCACGAACCGGCGACCGCGTTCAGCGATAACGCGGCGACGCGCTCGAAGTGTACCAATCCGTCGTTCAAAGTTTTCATGCACTCCGCTCGCGTCGCCGCGTCCTTGGAGGATGTCATCTTCGCAAGCAACACTTCCATGTTGACTTGTTCTTTTGTATCCGAAAACCGGAGCCGCGACAGTTCGTTGCCGTAAAACTCGACAACCTTTCCTTTTCCCGAGAACGGGGCTCGGACAGTCAAAGCGCGTTCGATGGATTTGGAAAGGTTGTACGGCTGGCTGCGTCGCGTCTCGTCGATGAACGGTTTGTACTTGCCCAGCGCTTCGGGTTCAAGGGCGAGCTGCGCGTCTAGCTGTTCTTGAGGCAAATCCGCCAGCTCCAGGGAGAAAAACGTGAGTTCGTTGCCGGCGATGCCGGCGTACCGCTGGAAAAGCCCGGCTTTGCGTTTCTGAACCTTGTCATCGTCAAGCGCCGTGTCCGACGCGAGGCTCACGTACGTCAAGCACTTCGTGAGGTCGATGTCGATTTGCTCGTACGCCAGGATGGCGCCGAGAAGATCAACACCCAACTTGTCCTCGAAGTTCACCTTTAAAGCCTTGCACTGCGCTTCAACCGCATCCAGGTCCTTGTCGATGGCACTGCTTGAAAGCGAGTCGTAGCTGAAATGACGCTCGAGATCCCAGCGAGGCTCTTTGGTCTTGGTCTCCAAGGCGGGCGTTTCGGTGCTCACGGCCATCACGCGGACAACGCGAGTGGTGCGACGAGCGGTTGCGGAACGGAGCGAGGGGGTCGTTCGCGCGAGGGTACGCGCACAAGTCGACGCGAAGGACATATCGCGCGGTGAGGAATGACATGAAGTTGATGTACGTGACGTGGACAGTGGATCTAGGGGCCGATCGAAAAAAACCCGATTGCTAGGTCGTCTGCGTGCGTCACGACGTGTGGCATTTCAACGAGCGCCGTGTTCCCCTTCCGGCATACACGCCCTGTGTCGTCCGTCGGTCGCACAGTAGCTCGGCATGGCTTCCCTCTCCGCGTGCCTCGTCGCCGCGCTCGTGCCGGCCTCGACCGCCCCGCGTTCGCGCACCGCTCCAACGCAAGGCGTGCCAAGAGCATCCCCTGGGAGGGGTTCCTCGGTCGTCACGCACGCCTCCAAGCTGTCCTTAATCGCGACTGGGGCGAACATCCCTCATCCTGACAAGATAGCGAAAGGCGGCGAGGACGCTTGGTTCGTGCGGATCGGTCCGAACGGCGGGGGTGAGATTTATGTCGCGGATGGGGTCGGCGGGTTCAACGAACAAGGCGTGGATCCGGGTTTGTACGCCCGGGTGTTGACGTTCGAAGCCGCGAAGGCGAAGGAAACGTCTTCGCGAAACCCGCTGAGCCGCGACGGCCCTAAGAAGCTGATTCAGGCCGCGCAGGAAGCGACTAAGCTTCCTGGGGCATCCACCATGGTCGTGGTGGAGTGCGTCGGTACGAAAATCGTAGGCGCGAACTTGGGGGATTCCGGAATCAGGGTCGTGCGGGGCGGCGCCATAGTGTTCGCGTCGAAGGCGCAGGAACACTACTTCAACTGCCCATTTCAGCTCGGGTACGAGCCGCTTTCAGCGGACACCGATGTCGCGGAGGATGCGGACGAGTTTGAGTTCACGGTGAAGCCGGGTGACTTAGTGGTGGCGGGAAGCGACGGGTTGTTCGATAACGTCTTCGACGACGAAATCGCGTTTGTGGTGACCGCCGCTGTGGCGTCCGTCGCGGGCGCAGGCGCGCTGAGCGCCGCGAGGTGCGCGGCAGAGCAGCTCGCCCTCGTCGCCCGGAAGCACGCGGAGGACCCTCTTTTCGAGTCGCCCTACGCGGTGGAAGCGGCGGCGGAGAAGGTGGGGGGGGCGGCGAAGCAGAATGGGCCGATGGTAAGTATTTCCCATTAACCACATTCCTCCGACTGGTTGCCCATACGAGACTGACACTTATTTTTACAATCTCAGGGGTTCCTCAGCGGCCTCGCCGGCGCCGCGGTGGGCGCGGTGACTGGAAAGAAGCTGGGGGGGAAGATGGACGACATCACGGTTGTTGTCGGGGCAGTGGTGGCAACGGAGTCGGCGACGGGCGACATCGCGTCCGCGGAGAAGATATCAGCCGCGCTGCAGAAAGCCGCGGACGTCGTGCGGAAACGCGCGGCGGGCGAGGAAGCCAAGACGATGCGGAGCGTTAACTTGCGAAAAGAAATGGACGCGGCTTTGAAAAACAAAGTCGCGGAGAAGGAAGAAAAGGAGAAGAAGCAAAAAGAAGCGCCTCCCGAGTTCTCAGGCGCGGTGCTCGCCACGATGGACGCGGCGACGGTCCGGAAACTGTTGGACGAAAGGAAACTGCCCACCAGCGGCAAGCTGGAAAAGTTGCGCGAACGCCTGGGACAGGTGAAGCGAGGAAACTAGTTTTGTACGGGTTTTTCATTCGACTATATACACTCCTAATCCGTGCGCCCAAAGTAGCACGGACGTACCGTATCGCGACGTCATATACACCTTCACACGCTTGTTTTTAGTTTACCGACACCCCTAAACGCTTCGCTTCGCGACGTTTCGTAAAATTAAATGATCGTGATGGACCCGCCGTTGAGGGAGATTTGTTCCAAAAAAATCAGCGACACGGCGACGGCGTACGTCCCCGAAATCGCGCCGAAGGGTTCGTAGTCGTAATCGGTACCGCCGAAGTAGTCGGGTTCTGACGGGTCACGGCCCTCGGCTGGTCCTTGCGCCTCCCTGGCCCCAGCGCCTTGCGCGGAGACCCTCACCGGCGCCATCGCCGCGTCCCGGTTCGGGATCTTCCCCGTTCCCGTGCGGCTCGACGCGGTGGCGAGGTTCATAAACGACCCCGCGCGGTTTCGAGCCGCGACGACTTTAGGAACGGAGGTGTTACCGGTGCTTCCTTGCGCGGTAACGCCACCCGCTTCGCGCAGCGCCAAGTCAGCCGCGACCTGGTCGTTGGCTTCGTTCACGATGTCCGTCACCGCGTCGATGATTTCGCTGGCGTCGACGATCGCTTCGGCGACGGCGACGCCGGCGCTCGCAGACGCCGCGACCGCGTACGCGCGTTCCGTGGACGCCGCGACGTCGATCGAGGCGTCGTACCCGTGAAGCACTAGGTCGTAGGTTAAGGTGGTTTCGTCCGCGGCTTCCGCGCTGACAATACCAACACCGGGTTCCACCACGCCCACCAACGCGATTGCGATTTCAAGAGAAATCGCGATCTGCGGGTCCAGCACGAACTCCTCCAGCTGCGCCAACAACCGGTCGCGAATGGACTGCGGTAACGCGGCGGGGAACGAGTCGAACCAGTTCGACGTGATGTCGCCGATATCCTCGCCGGTGACTTCGTCGATGCCCGAATCGGAACGAACCTCGGAATCGTCTTCAATAGAATCCTCAACGGTATCTTCAACGGTATCACCAGCCGCCTCGACGTTCTCAGCATCAGCGTCCTCGGCGTTGTCACCGCCTAAAAGTTTCCGGCGGAGTTTTCTTTTTTTCCTCCGCTCCAGGGCGTTCTTCACGCTCACGCGCGTCGCGACGCCGTCCAGGGGTTTCCTCACGCGCGCCATGAGTTTCGCACCCGGAGGCATGTTCCTGCGCTTCGCGTCTTCCTCGGACAGAGGCTCGCCCACGGTCGGGGAGTCTTTTTCTTTTGTGGATGCAGACGGTTTCGCTTTCGTTTGGTTCGTGTGCGACAGAAGTTTTCGTCGAGTGACTTGTTCGGGATCGTTTTCGTCAATCCACGTCGCCTGTAACGACTGCTGGATCGCCGCGGCCCCGGATCCTGAGATTTCGAAACCGAACCCGTAGAACTGCTCGAAGCCCCACGCGCCGCCGTACACGAACTCGGAAGCGAGCACGTTGTCGAGGTTAGTTTCGCCGTCGATCACCCACTCCGACGCCACGGCGCCTTGAGAGTGTAAAAAAGAAATGTCAGTCTTGTATGGGCAATCAGGGAGGCGGAATGTGAATGTGGTGATTGGGAAATACTTGCCTTCGTTGCTAAGACTCTGCGAAAAGTCCTGCACCGACGCCGCGGCGAAGGACGCGAACACGTTGGTGAACGTGGTGTACGCCAGCTCGGTGGTCAGAATGGATTGCAGGAAACCCGCGGCGGGGTTGTCAAACGCGGCGTTGCGCAAACTAAGGATGTGGGGACGCGGAGAGTGGAGGAGGGGAAAGGAGTGAGTCTTCGCCAGCACAAAAGAAAAAGGAAGGGCAGAAACCGTCTCGGGAACGCCGCGGAGAGGGGTGCGCACATCAACAGCGCGACTCTCAGGAACGTGGTGGGTTGCAGCCATGGGCTGAGGGGAGTCTCAACGAGCACGCGACGTTCCGTATGCGCGCGATCGTCCGGCTTCGGCCGCGCATCCGCCGCCGCAGAAGCGGGCGGCACCTCCGAGGCGCCGCTCGTCGCCGAGGCGACTTTTTCTTTCAGCCGAGACGGAAGCCACGACGGGAAGGAGGGAGTGCCGCCGGGTCGGGCGGCCAGCGCGGGGTCCGGGGCCAGCGCCAGGAGCGCGGTGACCACGATGGCGCAGGCGAGCAGGTGGCGACGCATGGCGTGTGCGTCAAGAGAACGTGCGCAGAGGAATAATGACCTGAGCTGGCTTTACACTTCGGAAAAAAAGAAGTGACGAGGCCTAGTTCTGTTTTCGCTTCGGGCCGTTTCCCAAATCGAAGCGACACGCTTTTTCGTGCCGTTTCGGGAAACGCGTCGTCACGGCGACTCGACGCTACAGCGAAGAACTCACCTCTCTCTGTCGTGGACCTCCTCCTCGTCCTCCTCGTCCTCCCCACTAAATCCAACCTCGTCACCAACGTCGTCCCCGAAACCATCATCAAAGTCTTCCCCGAACACTGTGTCGAACGTGGACCGCACCGCGGCGTCGGCGTCGAACGCCGTATTCGCGTTTCGTGGAACGACCGGGCTCGCGAGCGTTTCGGTTTCGGTTGTTGTTTCGTGACTGTTTGCCCATACAGAATCGCTCGCGCTCGCGAACGTACTGCTCCTCCCGGTGGCGTCCAGAGGGTCGTGGAACACGTCGGAGTCGTCCACGGTGGCATTCGGGTCATAGTTCCTATCCCCAGTGATCACGTGATTCTTCGTATCCCCGCGGGTCCCGGTCTCCCCGGTAGTCCCGCCATAGTTCCGGTCCCCGCTACTCCCGGTCTCCCCGGTAGTCCTGGTATACCCAATATCCGAAGTCTCCCCAGTATCTAAACTGGGCGCTCGGTACGTCGCCGCGAAGGTCTCGTACTCCAGCTCCACTTTGCTTTGGACTCGAGAAACGGTGTTTGGGTCCAGGGATGAGCTTCCCGATCGTGTACCGGATGCGGTACCGGTATTCCCGGAACTAGTGTTCCCTACAGAGTCAGTTATTAGGGATACTCTGGTACCAGTATTCCCTAAAGAGTCGCACGTTTGAGGAAGGGTTTCGCGGGAAAGCGGCGATTTGCCCCGACCCGACTCCGCTCGAGCTTCGTCGTTTCGCCGCGCCACGACCCGTAGGGTGTTGATTTTCTGCCGAAGCGCATCCGCCAAAGCGCGGTCGGAGGGGGGCGGCGGTGAGGGAGACATGGAAACCGAACGCGCCCGCGTATTTTCGTTCGCCAACGGGGTACGGTTTTGCAACCTCGCAACCGACCCCGAACCAGAACCAGAAGAACTCAAAGAGCCAGTGGTGTCGTCACCCGTAGTGTTGTCGTCCTCAAACGGCGCCCTCCCCCCCGCGCGCGCAAACGCGTCAATTGCGCCTCGCGCCCCAGGGGATTTCATAAAGTCGTCCGCGCCTGGTAGGGTGTCTATTGTTGTGTCGGTTCGATCGGAACCGGTGCTACCGGACGATCGAGCTAAAGAGCCAGACCACCGACCTAAACCTGCATGCGCGCTGTCTGAGCCTGACGAAACGTTTCCCGAAACGGAAAGCTCACCGCGCGAAGAAGCGCCGCGCTTCCGATCAAACTCCGCGGACGCCAACCAGGCCTCCGCGCCGGGAAGCGTGTTGAGTGATGACGCGTTCGTTGCGTCGGTAGCGCCCGTCGTGTTGATTCCGTCGTGCGTTCCTGTCCTCTCGCTGGTGGACCTGCCCGAGGCCGACCTGTCGAAGTCGCGCGACTCGGCGGGGGATTTTTCATCGCGAAGAAAAGAAACAGAGCGGTCGTCTTCCGTTTCCGTTTCGTCCTCCGCGCTGGACGCGATCAAACCGACCACCACGTCCCACGCGCGCTGCGCGGCGGCGTCCCGGAGGAAGCTCTCCGCGCCAGGCAAACCGCCGAAGGAACCTTGCGTGTCGTCTGTTTCATTGCCGCTGGCGAGGGACACGAAGGAGGACGCGTTTCGTTTGTTGGCCACAACGTCCTCTCCTTTGAGGTCCGCAGAGTGTCCGTCCTCGCGCGTCGCGTAGTAGTCACAGGAGGAGTCCTCTCCTCGCGCCGCGGAGTACTCCCGCGACGCATCGGACACGGAGAAGTCAAACCCGTCCGCCGGGGACATGGGAATCGGGGTGGCGAACGCGATGGGGTTCAAGTTGGACATCGCAACCGGAGTTCGCGACGAAAGCGGGCCACCGCGCCCCACGAAATCCGCCACCCTCGCCGCGAGCGTCACCGGGATGGGCGACGGCGAGAGCGAAACGTCCGACACGGAAAACTCCGCGGGCGAATTCGGCACACCCGGGGTCAGTCCGCCGAGGGGAGGGGTTTGTTTCGGTGATGGGAAACGCACCGCGTGGGGGGTACGTGTGTCATCGCCAGCAGTCTCGGCAAGCACATCAGCGCTCACGTCAACGGTGGTGACGTCGCGGGGAGAGCGCGAAGCCGCTCTCGCGGAGCGCGCGGCGGCGAGGCGGTCGCGTTGCGCGGAAACCGGCGTGTCCGCGACCGCGTCGTGCGGAGACGAATCCTTGAGTAGTGACTCATCACCAAAAGTCGGTTCTGTCGGCGGCGTCGCCTGCGCCGCCGCCTGCGCGAGCACGCGCAGGTCGGGTGCGGAAAGGTCGTCGTACTCAACGTCGGCGTCGGTTTCAAAGTTGGAATCGTCGCCATCGGTATCGACTTCTTCATCGACATGGACGCCGACGCGTTCGGACGCCACGTGGGCGACGTTTAGTTCCGTGACACTCGCGGAACTCAGCGCGCTGAGTTCCTTTTCGTTCGCCGCGCGCGTCGCCGCCTCGCGTTCCACACGTTGCCTCAACTCTTGCATTTCCGTCTCTGCTGTGATATCGCGCGTGCGAGAGTTTTGCGCCGCGACCGCAGCGTTATTCTTGTTGATCAGAAACTCTTCCGTGCGGTTCGTGATCGTGGTCAACTGTTTCGTTTGTTCCGGCGTTTCGGTTTCCAAAACCCGCGGCGCGTCCCTATTTTTTTGGACGCGCGCGACGCTCTGAATTTTGTCCAGACTGTTTGCCCACTCAACGCTCACGTCCGAGACGCTTGTTTCCGTGGACGGTTTAGTTGGACGCTCGCTTCCGACAGGACTCCGGGAAGGCGACGGCCCTGGCGACCACAAATCCACGGGCACGAAACTCGACGTCGTGTACATGCTCCCTCCCTTCGGCCCGGGAGCAGTCGCGTTCCCACGCGGGTCCAAGCTTGTCGCTCCTGTGTTCCCATAATGTTTGCTATTGGGTTGCCACAGCCCCGAGGCGAAGGGCGCGGCGGGGACGGCGGACGCGAGGTATCCGTGCAGCCCCCTGGCCGGGCCTTCCCCGAGCAGTCTCAGCAAATCGGGACACGGCTCGCCTGCGTCGTTTCTGAACAAAACGGTTCGCGCGCGCAAAGACCACGTCGCGGTGGACGTGCCTTCGTCATCAAGAGCGGCTAGTCTTGGCATGACGAAAGCAACCACGGCTCTTGGTTCGAACCCGCACGCCGCCGCGAACGCGAAGAGGGGGTTGCCCCGTAACACGAGTGACACTAGGTTCGCGCACGCCGCGAGGTGCTTGATTTCCACCACGTCGGTGAGCTCGTTGTTTCCGAGATTCAACACCCGAAGCGCGTTGGGTAGCTTGTACGACGCCCCGAACAGGCTCGCGATTGCGTTGTGCGACACGTTGACGTGCGTTAAACGCGCGCAGAGGGAAATGTCACCAAGGGTTTCGCACGCGTTGTGGGACAGGTCCAAGGTTTCAAGACACCGTTGCGCGTCCAGGCCTTCCACGTTGGAAACGCAGTTGTGGGCTAAACTCAAATGCGCCAAACGGATGCACCCGCCGAGCCCCGCGATGGCCATCAGCGAGTTGTGAGACGCATCCAGGGTCGTGAGGTTGACGTTCTGGGACAGGTCAAGCCGCACCAAACGGTTGGAACTGACGTTCAAGGACTCCAGTGCGGGTAAGTGCTCCAGCCCGTTCAGCTTGAGCAACGCGTTGGACGACAGATTCAACGCACGCACGTGCCGTGTCAGATGAGGCAGGTACCGCAAATCGGGAAGCGCCCGGAGCGTGCGGAACGACCAGTCAAGCGCAGCCTGCTCCGTACGCGTGTGCCGCGGAGGGTGCCGAGACGCGTGCGATGGCCCGGGGCCCGGGGCACCACCGCCCGCGGCCACCTCCGTCATGCGTGGCCGAGAGTAAACCTCGGATGTCGGATCCTCTCGTTGAAAACTTCGAACGGTATAATAACGCTTTTCTCGGAAGCCTCGAGGCACAACGACGCGCACACGACACCCTTCAAATTTCCTCCGACGCAGCGCGTACCGCCATGACTGCCGCGATCGGTGGTATCGCGACCGTCACTACTCCCGCGAGTCTTGCCGACGCGCAAGACGCCATCCCGGGCCTTCTCGACGACATCGTGGTCACTCACGTCCTAAGATCCGACTATTTCGACGACCCCGCCGATCTCGCACGGCTCCCAGCGGTGAGCCGTGCGATGCGCGACGCGGTAGCAGGAACGGGGCTTCGGTTTGCGGAGCTTGGTGAACGTCGTGCCGTAGAGCTCGGCTGTTTGAGCGCGGTACAACGCCTGCAACGGCGAGGTCTCCTGTCGCGTCAAGAATACCTGTCAGGCAGCGGCGAGGAGTGGACAGCTCGAAGAGTTGCAGGTGCTGCGCGCGGACGGCTGGCCGTGGGACTCAAACACGTGCGCGTCCGCGGCAAAGGGCGCGCACCTCGAGGTGCTACAGTAGGCGCGCGCGAATGGGTGCCCGTGGGACGAATACTCGTGCATGAACGCGGCGAAGGGTGGGCATCTCGAGGTGCTACACTGGGCGCGCGCGAATGGCTGCCCATTGAACACATACACGTGCATGTGTGCGGCGCAGGGCGGGCACCTCGAGGTGCTGCAGTGGGCGCACGCGAACGGCTGCCCGTGGGACGCAAACACGTGCTTGAGAGCGGCGGGTGGCGGGCACCTCGAGGTGCTGCAGTGGGCGCGCGCGAACGGCTGCCCGTGGGACGCATACACGTGCTCGGAGGCGGCCAAGGGCGGGCACCTCGAGGTGCTGCAGTGGGCACGCGAGAACGGCTGTCCGTGGGACGCAAGCACGTGTTTTGCGGCGGCGTGTGGCGGGCACCTCGAGATGCTGCAGTGGGCGCGCGCGGACGGCTGCCCGTGGGGTGAGCAGACGTGCTCAAAGGCGGCGCTGGGAGGGCACCTCGAGGTGCTGCAGTGGGCGCGCGCGAACGGCTGCCCGTGGGGTGAGCAGACGTGCTCAAAGGCGGCGCTGGGAGGGCACCTCGAGGTGCTGCAGTGGGCGCGCGCGAACGGGTGCCCGTGGGATAACCATACGCTCAGATATGCGAGAAATGGGGGTCATCTCGAGATGGTAAACTGGGCGAAAGCGAACGGCTGCCCTGAATAGAAGCAAGACCTCCGAAATAATTAAGCACTTTTGCACGTTCAGATCACTTTTCCAACGGAGGAGGAGTTTGAGTTTACTATTCATGGCTTAAATTTCACCCCCGTCACCTCGAGTCCATCACCGACGGCGGCGCGGTGACTCCCACGAGCGTGAACAGGGATTCGTGATCTATGAACTTCACTCCGTCTCGCAGCTCTGCACGTACCTTATCTTGGTGCAACGCCTTTGGAGTTTTAAAGAAAAGTGTCAGTATTGTATGGTCAAACAGTCTTGGTATTTTGGAAATGCAATACGTACCGGGGTCCACGACGCGAACTGCGACGTGAACGCGCTTGTTTCCGGCAACCCGCTCGCCTCTATCCTCGTTAGTTCCGCCAGGGACGCGTCCACCAAGTGCCACCGCTGCCACGGCTGCTCGTGCGCGAGCATCATCGCCGCGACGGCGAGACCCCGCGCGCTGCCGTACTCCGTGCCCACCACCTTTACTGTCTTGGAGTTGTTTACTCTGAAACCCTCCTCTGTACCCTGAAACCCTCCACTGAAACCGACGGCGCCGTCCTCACTCTCCGCCGCGACGGTTACGCCCAGATGCGTCAGCACCGCGCGACACTGCTTGGCGCTTCTGCCCGGTCCCCCCATGACCACGACGGTATGGCCTCGCGCGGCGCACGTCTCCATGAACTCCAAGGCGCCGTGATGCAGGGAGTGGCTGCGCAGCCATTGCTGTTTCGGGGAGGAGGAGGACGGGACGTTTTCGTTTGTCTCGTCGCGTCGTTCGTCGTCGCCGCGTACTAAATCGTCATCCTCCAAATCATCCTCACCATCCGCCATCGTATCGTCCGCCGAGAGAACTATGCCCCCTGTGCTGAACTGTTCCCGGACCTCGTTCACCACGGATTGAAGCCCAGTGGGTTGTGTCACACGCCCTTCCCACCCCACGTTCGTGGTGAGCTCCACGCCAAACTTTATCGCGGCGTGCAGTTTGATTTCGTCCCACCCGGCGACGACCTCGCGCAAGTTCAGCGGTCGCGTTCGTTTCCCCGCTCTAAGACGCTCGTTTTCTTTTACGTACTCCTCACGTCGCGCCGTGAGTTCTCGCTCGCGCTCGTGTTTCGCGACCCGCAACTTCGCACGTTGCTTCGTCGTCACCGCGTCGCGCATCTTTACACTCTCTGCAGCTTCCAACTTGAGCCGTTGCGCTTTGCGCTCCTTAAGCTCCAGCCGAAATCGAGTTCTCGCACATAAATTTTCCTCCGCCAGCACCCGGACCATCAACGCCGCTTCGAACGAGCTGGACTCCTCCAAACACGGCGCCGCCATCGCAAAAACGTCCGCGTAGTCACTCACATCACCGGGGATTTTCCCGGGCCAGAAACGCCGCGCTGCTTCGAACGCCACGATGGCGACCTCGGCGGTGCATTCCACTACGGCATCAAAAGACAAACACACCACGTGTTGCGTGCCGACGGAAGTCTCTGTCTCCGCCGCTGCCGCCCGAGCAGCGCGGGGGATGACATGTCTCGCACGCACGGCAGGGACCGGTGCGGATCGGTGACGATGCGCTACGGGGATGCGCACCGTCCCTAGCGACGGTGCGTGCCCGCGAACGCACAGCATTGTGATTGCAAATGCCAACTCATCACGTTTCTGATCTCGAATATCAGACTTGATGCGTGGTTTTCCACGTCACTCGCCCGTTCGCCGCCGCAGTCCAGCCCGCGCCGACGTGCCGAGCCGAGCTTCTGGTTCGCCGCGACGTGCCGAGTTGCGCGTCGGGTTCCGGGCACTCGCATGAGCAAGTCGTGCAAGGGCATGCTCGAGGACATGCTGAAGTGCGTGGAGGAGACTGATTGCGTGAAGAAGAACTCGCTCAAGGCGTGCGTGAAGGACGGGGCGCTGTTCCCGTCGCAGTGCTCGATTCAACGCGAGGTGTACTTGTCCTGCAAACGAGGGCAGTTCGATATGCGCAGTCGGCTCCGGGGGAACAAAGGGTATTGATTGGTTTGTAAGTTGGACGACGACGGAGTGGGTGGCGCTGGGTAGGTCTTGTGAACGAGTAGTGGGACCATCGTAGATCCACACAAACAAAAAGGGCGGTTTGCGATGTCCACGACAAGCTCAGCTGCGCCGCGAGTGGTGCGCCCCGGTGGCACGCAATCGGGGTCGGGCGCCCCACGACAACGACGACCGCCACCGTGCGTGCGTGACCGGAAGTACGTCTGCAAAAGCGCGCCCGAGCGGTCGTGGTCGTCGCCCCAAGTGGATGGAATGGCTGGAAATCTGCGCATCGAGAATCCAGTCCAAAAATCCGAACCCGAACCCGACCCCGCTGTTTTCGTAACCCGCGTTTCCCTCGCGATCGATCAAGGGACTCAACAACCACGGTCTGATGTTGATACGCGGGTTGACGACGACGGCGATGCACTCATCGCCGCGGCGTGCGCGGCGTTGCGCGTGCGGTGCTTTTACAAATACAAACGCGAAACCGAAAGAGATCCATCCAGCGATTTTTTTTTGTTCGGGGAGGCTCCCTCCGAAAACGAAAAAGACGCAAAGCGGGTTTGGCGGGAAAGGCACGAACGCGCCGAAACGAACCGCGCGCGGCGGTTTGTGGATTTGGGAATGAGGGTCGTTTCATTCGCCGCGACTTCGCGGGCGCCCTGTGATGCGACGTTGTTTGCTGAGCGCCAGCTGCTTGACGAAATCGAGACCGCTGACGCCAAACCTACGAGACGGGACCTTCTCGACGCCCCGAACGTCGGCGAGGACGAAGACGAAGACTCATCAGCACTCCCTCGACTCGGCCGCGATCGCGCGGCGAGGGTAAGGTTTCATGCCGAAACGACACAACTCGTGGTGGTTCCGACACGGTGCTTGATTTCGGGTCAAACGCCCCTCGGGTCGCGCCGCGAAGTGGTCGGTACGGTGGACCTGCACGTCGGCGCGAGGCTTCCGGGTGAGTTTCTGGAGGGGTCGTTGCCTCGGCGGGCGAAGGGCGGAGCTGAGTGGGACGAAGGGGATGACGAGGTGGATGACGAAACACACGATGCAGCTGCTTCCGAGTTTGCGAAAGTGGTCGGTTTTCACGAGGACGACGAGGCCGAGGCCGAGGCCGAGGGAGTCGCGAGTCACGCGACCTCGGGGGTGGATATCGCCGTCGCGGCGGCGGCGGCGTTCGCGCAGTGCGTTTGTCTTGACGACTCCGTGACCGCGGCGAGTGCTTTGTCTCACCATTCCAAGGCGACGGCCCACCTTCCCTTGTCAGACCCAGCCGACGGCGGCGAGGGGTACGCGGGGGGGGGGGGGCTCGACGGCCGGCGCGCGTACGCGTTCAACGTGTGCGTCGCGGAGCACCGGCGAAGAAGAGGCGTCGCTGCGCGTCTGCTACGCGCGGCGCACGCGCACGCCAAGGAGACGGGCGTGGAGTTTGTGTACTGCCACGTCGAGCGACACAACGCAAAGGCCAGGAGGCTGTACGAACAGATGGGGTACGTCCCCGAGTTGGAGGAGAGCGACTGGCTGGCGGGGAAACTGGGACGACCGCCGCGGGTGCTGATGCGGAAGAACTTGTAACGACTTGTCCACGCGCGTCGACTCGTAGCCCCGATAGTAAGTAGGTTCTCATAGATAGAGTAGGCTCAGAGCGTTTGTGTATGACCACGAGCAAACCGAATTGTCAGCCGTACATTTTGAACAGCTGGTAGGCTGGTGTCTGAGTAGAGGTAGCAAGCTAGATTTAAACGTTGCTTCTAGTCTGTGAGAGTCTAGCTGCCGAAGTCACTGCGCTCTCTGTTGCCTCGACTCGTGTCGAACACTCTCGAAAAACAAAGCGTTGCAGAATCTCGACGCAGATTCGTCGGACGGCACCACCTGCAGCTGTCGAATTTTAAATTCCCGATAAAGGGCATGAGGACAAGAGAGAGAGAGGACAATGGAACATTCTTTTTTATTTGTCGTCTTTTTAATTCGACAAACGACCCATCGCCTTCCAAAGTCGGTAAAAGAGACCTTTCACCTTCGGTTTCCAGCTTTTATGTCGGTCGGTAAAAGCCGAAAGGTCTCCGCTTTTCAATACCACGACGGGTGGGCCATCGCGTCTACGTCGGCAGCGGCAGGCGCGCTCGCGAGGTGCATCGCGGGCGTTTTTCGGTCACCATGCTACGCGGCGACGACGCTGGCCTTGGCGCTGTGAGTTCGCCCTTGGCGCGGCAGCACGGCTCGCCGTCGTCGGCGTCGGAAATCGTAAATGTGGGAGAGCAGCGGTCCGCATCTCCCGGCATAGAGCAGTTTCCTCACCTGCAACAGATCCACACCAAGGTACAGCAGTTTCCCCGGCTGGCGCAGCTCCGAGCGGCGGATGTGTGGGAGCGGAACATGGTGAACCGGGCGCTTACGCAAGACCCAGCCGGTGTGGAGGACAGCCCGCGCGGGGTGGGGGACGGTGGTCACGGCTCGCCGTTGTCCACGTCCGGCCAATCCGATGCCGAGGCGTACGGGTCGGAAGGGCCGTACTTTTCCGAAAACGAGTGTTCGCGAAACTCGTCGTCGCGGCGGTTGTTTCACACGGTGCACGGCGGGAATTCGTTTGTGAACGGTTCGGATACGAACACGTCCGTGGACTTTGGTGGCGCGGGTTCGGATGGGAACTTAATTCCGAGTGGCAGCGGCCGCCGCCGACGCAATCAACGAGGAAACAACAGCAGGAAGTTGTTACGCCTGGGTTCGGATTTCTCGAGCAAAGCGCTTTCCCTGGCAAACCCGATGAACATCGTCAGCGCGGTGCAATCCACGCAGTCGCCGAACTTAAGGCGACACGTCGTCGCCGCGGAGCGGCTGGAGAAGCAGTTTCCGTACCGGCCGACGGCGTGGACGCCTCCGGGGTCTAAGAAGGATCTAACCAAGGCACTTCCGAATCTGGGAATGGGTGTGTGGTCTCCGTTTCGCAAAGGGAAACAAAAAACGCCGTCGTCGGCGCGCAAGATGTGGAACCGAATGTTTCCCCACGGAATCGTGGCGCGGGACCCGAGAGCGGCGAGAGTCGCGGCGTGGGAAATCGTTTTGATGTTTTCCTTCTCCGCGCTGATCATCACGGTTCCAGTACGTACCGCGCGTTTCCCAAATCAAAGGCCTCCCTGTTTTACCTCTAACGCTGGTGACTGTTTGACCAGGCCATCGCGATATACTCGTCCTGCGAAGGGAGCATTACCTCTGCCGATTGGGGAGCGCGTAATTACTCACGTAACGCGGTCCGAAAGACTGACACTTTCTTTTCTTGGTATCAGGTGGAGTTGGCGTACGTCAACTACTCCCCGGAAAACGCATGGCGCCCGGAGTCGCGGTGCGCGGTTGTGTTCTGGCTAATCGGCCGTTTCTTCGACGCCGTCTTCGCAATCGACGTCGCGGTGAACTTCACCACCGGTTTTTATCACGAACACACAAGGGCGTACATCACTTCCCTGTCAGACGTGGTACCGAAGTACCTGGGGAGCTGGTTCCTGGTGGACATCGCCGCGCTCGTTCCCTCGGAGCTGTTCTTCCGACACGGAAGAGCCACGCGTTTGATCAAGCTGTTGAAGCTGAAACACCTGGCCGGGTCGGTGCGCGTTGATTTGCGCTCGTCGCGGATAGACGCGCACGTCGTGGAACTAGTGCAGCACGTGTACTTGGCGTGCGCGGTGATACACGTTGTTTGTTGTATGTGGAGTCTGGATTTGCTTTACCAGGAGCAGGCCGGCGTGGAGCGGCCGTTCCACGAACGCGACGTACGAGACGCGTACGAACTCGGGTTCGACGCAAACGGCGAGCCCACGAACTGGGTCAGCGCCAACGGCGTGCTGGGCGGACGGTTCGAGTACTACGTCGCCGCGCTGCAGCTTCTTTTCCAGGGCGAAATGAGGTGTGCCAACCTCACGGAGCGGTGCATGCTGGTCGTGTCAATGGCCATGCTGTACGGGCTGCTGATATTCATCCTCACCGAAGTCATGGTGTTGCTCGGGGAAATCAACAGCATGCGCGGGCGGTACCGCGCGCTGGCGCGGGATATGAACTCCATGATGAGGGACCACGGGTTCCCGCAGGTGTTGCGCAACCGCATGCGGGCGTATTTGCGGTTCCGGCAGACCGGTAGCGCGGGGGGGCTTGTGAACGTTCCCGCGGAGCGTGTGGTGCTGAACATGCTCTCACCGCAGCTCAGAGTAGAAGCCGTGCTTGCGATGAACAAAGCAAACGTGGAGGCGGTGCCGTTGTTTCGACAATGCGCCATTCCAAGCGACGCGATTGTGATTCTCTCAGTGAACGCGGTGGTCCAAGTATACGCCGGGCACGAGTTCATCTTCCGAACCGGCGAGCCCGCGGATTTCATGAACTGTGTCAACAAAGGAATCGTCATGGCGAAAGGCCAGATGCTGTGCAAGGGCGATACGTTCGGCAGGGAAGCGGCGCTCGGGACGCGCTGCGCGTACACGGGAAGCGCGTTTACGCTCACCAACACCACCATCGTACACCTCTCGTCGCACTCGTTTTTTGAGATGTTCAAGAAGTTCCCTGATGCGGAGTTGAGAGTGCGGAAGGTGCTTTCGCAACGCATGGCACGGGACGCGCTGATGGCGTACGCGCGGTACATGCGCGCGATCGACGCCGGCAGAGGCGAGCAGTTCCGTAAAAATATCTTCAACCTCGGGTTTTCGCGAACCATGCTGGCGCGCATGTTTCTCACCAGGTCCAACTCAATCGTGGAGTTTCTGCAGATGGAAAAACTGGTGGTGCAGATGCAGCGGGCGTGGCGGCAGCGCATGGCGAGACGACGGCGGCACGAAGAGAAGCTTCGCGCGCGGGTACGTGTCGGGGCTTTCCCAAATCTGATACCCAAATTTGATGCCCTGTATGGAGTGCAGTCAACACACGTCTTACCACTACAAAACGTGCACCAGAGTACAAGACTGTTCGGCCCGATTACTCTGACTGTTTACTCATACAAGTCAAGGGAAGACTGACCCTTTTCGAAAAACACTCGCAGGCGGAACGCGCGGGAATCACGCCGGTGGTGGACCGCGGGTTTTTGAACCCGGCTGGGGTAAGTATTTCCCACCCACCACATTCCGCCTCCCTGATTGCCCATACGAGACTGACACTTTCTTTTTTATCGTATCAGGTGAACCAAGCCGGCTGGGTTCAAAAAGGGTTTCGGTTCCTTGATTTCGGCGACGTTGCATTGTTGACAAGAAAGGAAACCACGGAACAGCGGCTGGATTTCATCGACACGAACCAGCGCGCGATTTGCGAATCCCTCAGGGTCATCACGGAAAAACTGGGGGAGATGGACCAGCGGTCGAAGGAAATGGTGGGGGGCGCGGAGCTCGTTTCAAGCAGCGCCAAGAGCGTGAAAAGAAGCCACGGAGGGGTTTTGTTGATGTAACGGAAGTAACTCTTTGCGAAGTTGATGTGTAGAGGAAGTACCGTTGTCTCTTTGCGCACCGTTTGACCTCGAGTTGAGTTCCCAACTTTTATTATTATTAATTATTACAAGAACCCAAAGAACGTTTACTCCAACCCTTTCGCGAGTAGCGCGAGTTCCATCGCCGCGGCGGCGCCCGTGGCGCGCACGAGTTTGCACGAACCGGTTTCGCGAAACGCGGCGCGGTGTCCGGAACTCGCGTCCACCGCAGCGATGAGCCGATTTTCCTGGTTTTCGTTTGCAAAGAAAAAGCGGCCCATGTTTTCCACCAAGCACGTCTCCACGCGGACGTCGGGGAACGCGTTGGCCGCGACGCGCGCGCAGACGCGCGCCACAGAGACGCACGCCAGGTCGCCCGGGTCCGCGAGACGCAGGATGGGATGTTCTCTGATCCCGGTGTCGTTGGGATCGACACCAGTATCAACGCCAGAGGAAACGCTTTCGTCGTCCACAAGAACTATTTCCCCGACGCCCAACGCGCACAGCGCTTCAAGCGCGGCGCCGCCGCCGGGGGTGCCGACGCCGGCCAACAGCACTTTGCCTTTTGCGAGTTTCGACATGACTAAATGCCCTATAAGCGTACGCAGCGTGGGGCGAGAAATGCGGCCGCCTGACTCGTTATCACCAGACGCACTTGCGGAGGTCTCTTCGTTTCCGGAACAGGGAATGGGTTCGTACCAACACGTTTCGCTTTTCGGAACCGGAGCGCTCGCGGCGGCGCCGGAATCCAAAACGTCCAGCGCGTCGACGTGCGTCCATTGCGATGCTGTTTTTTTGTCATCAACTTCGTCGGGGCGGTCATCCGGTGCCACACGGCCCATACGTAGCATGTCTCCAATCCCTTCGCACGCGATTTCAGCGACCAGCGCGGCGAACGGTCCGGGCGAGTGGCCCGTCAGCGTGGCGCCTATTAGCGCGTGTACGTCATGTACGTTTTTGTCTTTTTTCGCCAAAAGCCACCGCGTTTCCGGGTTGGACAGGAGGAACGCGGCGTGAAGCGCGTCTGTGCGCTGTGTGTCAGCAAAACTGTCGGTGGTGTTTTCAGCAGCACCGCCGGTCATGTATGTGTTTTGCGGTCGCAGCGCTTGATAAAGGGTCACGGCGTCGGGGGTTCCGGAATCCACGAACACCGTTCCGGTCAAGCCCCGCGCTTTGACAAACGCGAACGCGCGTTTCGTGTTTCGGCACTGCTCGCCCAAACCCGCGGCGTTCGCCAACTCACCAGACCCGTCGCAAACGCACACCAGCGCGTTTCGTGGAACCGTGTTCACGTCGAGATGGTCCGACACGCCCAGGGTCTCGCAAACCCCGTACCCGCGAAGTCGCCGCGCGAACGCGGACGCGACGCCGTCGCCCAGATCGTTGGCGCGGAGAATCCCGCAGCTGGTTTCAAGATGGCTCTCATCGATCACGTCCTCGAGTGTGGGATGGTGCAGCCACACCTTCTTCACACCGCGAAGCAAAAGTTGCTTCGCCACTAGGGCACCCACGCCACCGTCCAGCCCGGTGACGACCACCTCCGTCTCCGACCAGGGAGTCATGGATTGTGAATGTCAACCGAGAAAAGGCAAGCACAAAAAGAAAGGCGCGCATTTTTAATGGCACAAACGCCCTCTCGGAAGCCGAAACGACGCACAACGACACGCACACGAGACCCACCACCCTTCCAACGCGATGTCCGGTAAGAAAGCTCGCGCGCGAAAGAAAAAGAGCGAGCGCCGCGATGCTAACGCGGCCAACACGGCTAACGCGGGCGAGGCCATCCCCCGCCTTCCCAACCACCTCGTCGTCGCGCACATTCTCAGATCTGAGTATTTCGACGACCCCGCCGATCTCGCACGGCTCCCAGCGGTGAGCCGCGCGATGCGCGACGCGGTGGCAGAAACGGAGCTTCGGTTTGAGGAGCTTGATGAAAAGCGTGCCTTAGAGCTCGGATGTGTAAGCGCACTGAAGCGCCTGCAACGGGGAGGTCGCCTGTCGCGTCAAGAACGCCTTTGCCAGGCAGCGGCGAAGAGCGGACAGCTCGAAGAGTTGAAGGTGTTGCGCGCGGACGGCTGCCCGTGGGACGCAAATACATGCTTGGGAGCGGTGCAGGGCGGGCATATCAAGATGATGCAGTGGGCGCGCGCGAACGGCTGTCCGTGGGACAATTGGACGTGCGCAGGGGCGGCGGAGGGCGGGCATCTCGAGGTGCTGCAGTGGGCGCGGACGAACGGGTGCCCGTGGGACAAGTGGACGTGCTCGCAGGCGGCGAAAAACGGGTACCTCGAGGTGCTACTATGGGCGCACGCGAATGGGTGCCCGCGGGACGAGACGGAGCTGGACATCGCCGCCCAATACGGCCACGAGGCGGTGGTGCGGGCGCTGATCGAGTCGGATGCGGACGTCAACAAGGCCGATGATAACGGCGCGACGCTGCTGTACATCGCCGCTCAAATGGGCCACGAGACGGTAGTGCGGGCGCTGCTCGAGGCGGGCGCGGACTTCAACAAGGCGACGGATAACGGCGCGACGCCGCTGTCCGTATCAACGACACCCGCTTTTAACATCGCTCGAGGGAATCACGCGGCGGTTGTTCAAATTCTCAGGGATGGCCGCTACAAACGGCGCCGATGCGATTGCTCAGATGCTCAGGGATGCCGGCGCGGTGTGACGACGGAAACGCCGGCGCGTGTTGCTCTCAAACCGGGCGGAAGCGAAATGCGCACGCGACGCGTTCGTGAAAACAGGAGACGCGAGCGAGACGAGACGAGCGCGCGGTTGTAAAAAATGACAGCAGTGGTGACTTGTAAATACAGATCAGGAGTCACATAAAAAAAACAGGCCTGGATTCCATACACTACAGCCCCGCTTTTTGCTTTTCGGCGTCCACCCTTCGAAACACGTTCGTGACCTCCGCCATGATTTTTTCGCGCGCGTGCGGCGCCAGTGTTTTGCCGACCCACTTGTCCGGGTGCCACCGCTTGGTTTCCACTGCGCACCGCCGTTTCCGGGAAAGCGTAAGCGTAAGCGTCGAGTCGCGACCAGAGGAGAGCTCGTCCACCAAAACCAAGGGAAGGTTCTTCGGCGGCCACGGAACGTCGTGCCAGTCTATTTGTTTCTCGCTCTCCGCGGCCAAAAAGTCGCACTCGAATTGGCGCCAACTCGTTTCGTACCGCCCACGAATCTCGTTCTGAATCTCACGCATCACGGTGGCATCGTCGTGTGTTGTGTCGCGTCTCCCCGAAGGTTCCCCTCGTCCGGTATTTCCAAAACGAGAAGAAGAGTTTTCGTTTTCGCCGCTCTCGCCGCCTCCGCGCGCCGCCATTTTTTTCAGCGTCCCGTTTTCGTAAACTTCTTCCCGGAGACCTGAACCGTTTTTAAAAACGCCAACCCCGTGTCGCTCGTCGTCCACCCAAACTCCGTCAAAATTATCACCATTCGCGTACGTGTATACACCCTTGCCGTGGTACCCGCCGTGGCGCCACCCCCCCCGGTACACGCACCCGTTTGCAAAGAAAACGCACTCCCCGAAACCGTGCGGCTTGCCTGCTCGCCACTCGCCAACGTACCTGTCCCCGCACTTGTACACGCACGTGCCGAACACCTCGGGCTGTTCTTGTTTTAGGAAGCCCTCATACAAATCGCCGTCGTCATGGACCACGCCAACGCACGCGCCGTGCGTACGCGCGACGAACTCAGAAAGCGCGTCGAGTTTCTCGGACAAACCGTTTGCTTTCTCCTGTTCTTTTTTTAGTCGCAACGCGGTCTCCGCGAGTTTCCCAACCGGCGCGGATGACGAACACCTCGATTTCTTACTCGCCGCCGCGGTTTCAGCCTTCGCAGCACGTGCCTCTGCTTTCGCCAATCGTTCTTGCAAAGTTTGTGCCCTGCGCTCGGAGTTTAGTTTCGCGCGGCGAAGGCGCTCGGCGAGCTGCCGAATAGTCGAGTCCCTCGCACAATTTGAAGCGGTGGCGGTTATTCCTCTATGGCCATCATCCCTTGTCGCCGCGCGAGCGGACGCGTATGCCGATGCGGACTCAGAGGTTGACACTTTCGCGTAGTTCACGAGCTCGTCTTGAAGCAGCTGAATGTGCGCTTCTTTGTCCTTGACCAGTTGCTCGAGATCCACGGCGCGGACCTGTGCCATCTTCGCGCGCTTCTCGGCCAAAACCGCCCGTTCCTTCGCCATGCGAAAGGCAATCGAATCGACGCCGTCACCGAGACCGTCGCGCGCGCATGACACCGGAGAAACGCGCGCCCTGGACTGCGTGGATGCCATGCTGGGCTTAGGGTTGGGAGAACTCGCGTGTTTGCTCGCGTCTCGGCGTGCGCCCGGCGCGCGAGAACGAGTGGTCGTCGCAGGAAAGGCACAGGCGTTGACTGAGCCGATAAAAAATGAGCTAACTCACTTTTCTCGGAAGCCGAAACGACGCACAACGACACGCACAAGACGCACACAAAACCATCCTCTCTTCCAACGCGATGTCCGGTAAGAAAGCTCGCGCGCGAAAGAAAAAGAGCGAGCGCCGCGATGCTAACGCGGCCAACACGGCTAACGCGGGCGAGGCCATCCCCCGCCTTCCCAACCACCTCGTCGTCGCGCACATTCTCAGATCTGAGTATTTCGACGACCCCGCCGATCTCGCACGGCTCCCAGCGGTGAGCCGCGCGATGCGCGACGCGGTGGCAGAAACGGAGCTTCGGTTTGAGGAGCTTGATGAAAAGCGTGCCTTAGAGCTCGGATGTGTAAGCGCACTGAAGCGCCTGCAACGGGGAGGTCGCCTGTCGCGTCAAGAACGCCTTTGCCAGGCAGCGGCGAAGAGCGGACAGCTCGAAGAGTTGAAAGTGTTGCGCGCGGACGGCTGCCCGTGGAACGCAAACACGTGCGTGATGGCGGCAAGGGGCGGGTACCTCGAGGTGCTGCAGTGGGCGCGCGCGAACGGCTGTCCGTGGGCCGAGTGGACGTGCGCAGGGGCGGCGGAGGGCGGACACCTCGAGGTGCTGCAGTGGGCGCGCGCGAACGGCTGTCCGTGGGACGAGTCGACGTGCTTGCGGGCGGCGGGTGGCGGGCACCTTGAGGTGCTGCTGTGGGCGCATGCGAATGGGTGCCCGCGGGACGAGAAGGAGCTGGACATCGCCGCTCAAAATGGCCAAGTTGCGATGGTGCTGGCACTGATCGAGGCGGGTGCGGACGTCAACAAGGCGAGTGATGTCGGCGTGACACCGCTGTACGTCGCCGCTCAGAACGACCACGAGGCGGTAGTGCGGGCGCTGATCGAATTGGGCGCGGACATCAACAAGGCGACGGATATGGGCGCGACGCCGCTGCTTATCGCCGCTCAAACGGACCACGAGGCGGTGGTGCGGGCGCTGATCGAGTCGGATGCGGACGTCAACAAGGCCGATGATAACGGCGCGACGCTGCTGTACATCGCCGCTCAAATGGGCCACGAGACGGTAGTGCGGGCGCTGCTCGAGGCGGGCGCGGACTTCAACAAGGCGACGGATAACGGCGCGACGCCGCTGTCCGTATCAACGACACCCGCTTTTAACATCGCTCGAGGGAATCACGCGGCGGTTGTTCAAATTCTCAGGGATGCCGGCGCGGTGTGACGACAGAAACGATAGCGTGTATTGCTCTCAAAACGGGCGGAAGCGAACTGCGCACGCAACGCGTACGTGTAGTGATGAGCGAGTAGAGACAACCGCGCGATTGTAAAAAGATCCAACTCGAAAGACAAAAATGTTTGCATCAAAACTAACACCGCCTCGACGTCGCCGGTCGTTGTCTTATCTTTTCTTTGCCCATTGTCGGAACCGCACGAGGAAACACGAGGATGACGAGCAAAACGCACGAGACGAGGAATCTTCGGCCGTGATAGCATTTCAGTCAGACAGTCACAGAGTGCTGATGGAGAAGTGAAATTGGGGATTCAGTCAGGGGTGGGACAAATCCTCCTTTCAGTGTGAAAACCTGGCGTGAGATGTGGGTTCGAGTCACTCTCCCCCTGATACCCGGGCACCCATCCGCGATGTTCGCAATGGGCGCGATGAGCATCCGATCCAACGTGCTGCTTCGCCGGAGCTTCACCAGCGGCTCGGGCACGCTTCGCCGCGCCGGTGTGGTGCGACGCGCCGCGGTTGCGTCGGCCGCGACACCCAAACAATCTCATTACGCCAGCGCGTACGACTGCGAGTGTTGCCCCCCCGGGTCTCCTTTCCTGTTCCGTTTGCCGAACACGCGGTTCGCAGGTCTCTCCACGCGATCCGTGTCATCGGGAGGACCCGCCGTGTTAGCCTCCACGGTGCCGACCTCTTCAAACACGGTCGCGGAGGAGCTGGTTGATTACCTGAACAAATCGTGGACCTCGTTCCACGCCACGGCGGAGAGCGCGCGGATGTTAAGTGAGGCGGGTTTCGTTCGTCTTTCCGAGAGGGACGAGTGGGAATTACAGAAAGGAGGCCGGTATTTCTTCACCAGGAACATGAGCAGCATCGTCGCCTTCGCGGTCGGTGAGAAGTACACGCCAGGGAACGGGTTCAACATCATCGGCGCGCACACGGATTCGCCGTGCCCGAAGCTGAAACCGGTGAGCGCCGTTACGAAGGGTGGTTTTCTGCAAGTCGGCGTGCAGACCTACGGCGGCGGTTTGTGGCACACCTGGTTCGACCGCGATTTATCGGTAGCCGGCAGGGTTCTTCTGCGCAGAGGTAGGAACGACGGGCGCACGTCGCACGAGCTCGTGCGCGTCGCGAGACCTATTCTGCGCATTCCCACGTTAGCCATCCACCTGGATCGCACCATCGGCACGGACGGGTTCAAGCCCAACACGGAAATGCACCTCGCGCCGTTACTAAGCACCGCGATTAAAGGAGAGCTGAACACGGAGACGGTTGGTAAAGAAGAGAAAGACGGGAAAGAGCCGACCGACTCGAAAGACGGTAAAGCCTCCAAAGATAAAAACAAGCCGAACCACCACCCGTTGTTACTCGCGGTGCTCGCGGAGGAGCTCGATTGCGACCCTCACGAGATTGTCGATTTCGAGCTAGAAGTGTGCGATACCCAGCCGTCCGTCATCGGCGGCGCCGCCCGGGAGTTCATTTACAGCGGCAGGCTTGACAACCTGGCGTCGTCGTTCTGCGCGCTGAGAGCGATTTTGGACGCCGGCGGGGGCGGGAGTTTGCGTGAAGAAACCGGAGTACGAATGGTCGCGCTTTTTGACAACGAAGAAGTCGGGTCAGATAGCACGGCGGGTGCGGGGGGGACGGTGCTAGCAGATGCCGTGCACCGCACCGTCCAGGCGCTTTGCGGCGCGTCCCCCGGCGAGGGTTTGGCGCAGCGAACCGCTCGTAACTCGTTTCTCGTATCAGCGGACATGGCGCACGCGCTGCACCCGAACTACATGGACAAGCACGAAGCGAACCACGCCCCCGCGATGCACAAAGGCGTGGTGGTGAAGCACAACGCGAACCAGCGGTACGCCACCACGAGTGTCACCGCGACGCTTTTCCGCGAGTGCGCCGCGGTGGAAAACGTCCCGACGCAGGATTTCGTGGTCCGAAACGACATGGGCTGCGGCAGCACGATCGGCCCAATTTTAAGCACCAACTTGGGAATTCGAACCGTCGACGTCGGCGTCCCGCAGCTCAGCATGCACAGCATACGCGAGATGTGCGGCACCGAGGATATCGAGATTTGCGCCAAACACTTCACCGCTTTCTTTGACCACTTTGCGAAAATCGACGCGCAGTTCGACGACGCAGACGCGTAATGAGGTTTTTTAAAGATATATCAATACCTGACACCATGTCTACACTCTATTATTCTGATGTATCTATCTCTATACTTACTATTCTGTTGTCCTTACTCACATCGTCTCCCCTTTGCTCGCCGTCGCGAGTTTATTCGCCATCGCCGCCGCCCACGCGCGCTGCTTTGCGTTGAACGCGCGCGGTTTCTCCGAAAGCAACACCAGCCTGACTTTGCCGCCGCCGCCGTTGCTCGCGGGCTGCACCAACACGGACTCCACCCCAGGCGGCAGAAACCCCCACGTGTTCGCCCCTACCGTGTCTATCGCCCCGCGGTCGCTGAGGTAGGTGGTCGATTTGAGCTCCAAAAGCCCAACCGCCGCCTCGGCGCTCGCCGTGAGCGCCGCGAGCGTGACAGCCGCCGCGCCGGGCGCGGACACCCCCGTAGTGGGCAACCGCACGCTCCCCCGCGCGCAAACAACACCCACACCATCCACCCACAGAAACGCACCAACCGCGTTGGTCTGCGTTAACAGCGCGTACGTGCTCCACGCCGCGTCCGCGGCCTTAGGCGCGTCCGCCGCGAGAGACGAAGACAACGCGAACACCTGCTCGCCGCCCGCCACGTCCAGGGTACCGCCAGTAACGGAGCCGGTTTCGTCCAGTCGGCGCCCCAGCGCGGGCAACGCGACGCACGCCGCGGCCAGGCAACCGCCGATGACCTCCGTTCTTGACTGTGCGTCGGACAGGTTCGCGCTTGACAGGTGATTAAGCACTAGCAACGACGCGCCGAGCAGACCCACGACGCGCGGGATGTCCTGGTCGTCGAACCCCGGGATGCCGAGCGTGAACCGGAAAACGGCGAACTCGTCGTCACCCGCGGCGCGTGTGTGACTTGTTAGTCTGGTGGTTTTGCAGGGATACGACATGCGTCGTCTATGGTGTGTTGTCGGGCACACGGGGCTCGCGCAGACTCGGGTCACCGGCCGCCCACCCGGCCGGCCAGACGCGGGCGCACACGTGGAACTCGCGGAGGCGCGCATTCGGCAATGACGATGTACACGTCAGCGTCCGAAAAGAGTTGACAAAAAGCATGGGACGGGCCGACGCGCTTGTCACACTCGACGGCGCGCATTTCCATGGCCACCCACGCCGCGCGCGCGTTTTCCAGCGCCGTTGCCGTCCCTGGCGTGTCGTCGTCCTCGTCGCCGAGTGGCACGCGCGCCAGTCCTGCTTCGTTTCGCGCGAAACGCGCGATGGCGTCATCAGGGAAATCAACATCCACCGCCGCCGGCGCGGCGGTTTCCCAAAACTCGGACAACGCGCGATGCGACACCGTGGTGCTGGACGGCGCGAACCTGGCGTGGACGTTCAGCGCGAGTCTGTACGCCAAGGAGGGGATGAAGTGCAGAACACGGCTTCCGTTGTCACGGGGGTTGACCCTGGCCCTTGAAGCGGAGGTGTGGGCCGAAATGGGCGTGAAGCCAATCGCGTTCATGCCGGCGTCGTACGTGGAGGGCCCGCTGCACGGCTTGGCGGATGGCGGGAGTTTGCGAACGCTGGTGCCCTGCAACGTTGAGTATCAAGGCAAAGGCGTGTGGAGAAACGTGGTGCTGTGGGAGCTGACGGAAAAAGGATCGCTGGTCACGGTCAAACGACCGCCCGGCCAGCGAGATGCCGACGATAAACAAATCATCGCGTACGCGCGTTCCATAAACGCCATGATTTGCTCCAACGACCGGTTCTCCGACCACATCGCTGGCGCGGGCGCGTCTTCTTCGGTGCTTGGTACGGCAAACGGGGGGGGGTCGAAGGATTTAAGGCGGTGGCTGCAAAGCAACCGGAGCGGGTACGAATTTTCAGTAGGGAACCCGGAGGACGCGGCGTTTAAAGCGGGGAAGCCGAAAGTGGCGCGACCGCCGGTGGGAAGCGCGCATTTGCCGGCGCCGCCCGTTGGGGAGGGCGAAGCGCCGCCGCCGTCGTCCTCGGGTGGTGGCGACGAGGCGCAAACAAACGTGGGGTGGCGCGCGGAGACACACGCGCCGGGGAGCTCGCGGCCGTGGGCCGTTGGGGTGGACCGGTGGGGCCGGGACCAAAACACGGGAAGAAAAGGCCGGGGCAAGCGCCGGTGGAAAACGCGCGGCGATCCGGGCGGAACCAGGGCTGAGAAAAAATACGACCCCAACAGTGAGTCGGGATCGGAAACGGACGACCCGGAGTTCCCGTTCTGGGCGCTTAGCGACGAGGACTTGCCGGTGAACTTCAAGCTGAAGAAATAGAGTAAGGGTGGTTAATACGGCAGTAGGCGTTAATACGGGCGGTGAATCCAACAACGGGCAGGTAAATCTAGACTATCTATCCCTTAAAAATATAGGCGCTAATACTATCGTGGCTATCGCTCCCTCAAAAGCGGCGTGGTGTTGGTCTTGCCGGCATCCTTTGAAAAGCTCCACGCCACGCCCCACCGCGTTGTTTTCCCTTGGTAAAACGTTTCACTCCGAACGGCTGTGACCTTCTTTTCCCCGTGCAGCAGCTTTTTTAACATCTTCGTAGTGTCCTTCTTGCCGCACATCGTGGTGAACCAGTGAATTGTATCGCCGAGCGCTACGCTGTCGTTGAACATCGTTGTTACAAAGTTTTCTTCTCCGCCCGGACACGAAACTTCCGCGCATGTTCCTCCGAAATCCGTCCCCGGGTTCTGATACGCCTCGGACAAAGATTCAAAGAAAGGGGGATTACACATGCTGAACGCGAAGGTTTCATCGGGTTTAATCGCGGGAAGAAGCACACTGGCAGTTTTGTTGTTTTTCTCAATCGGCGCAAATGGAGCCATCCCGCGAAAACTTCGCGCGTCGCGAATTTCCACCAGGTTTTTTATTTTTTCGTTTCCCGAAACGTTCGCGGCGGCGCTCGCCACGGCGGCGTCCGTGATATCAACACCCACGAACCGCCAGCCGTTAACGGCGGCGCCTATTATCGGGTACACCACGCTCGCCCCGACGCCTACGTCCAAGCCTTTTACCTCCGGACCTTTTAAGTTCAGTACGTGACTCGGCCTTGACAGGAAAAGCAAATCCTCAAGCCAGTGAATGTAATTCGCGCGGTTCGCGATTGGCGGGCACAGGTGTGGTTTTGGCAGGTGCCAGTGTTTGATGCCGTAGAATTCAGTGAGCAAAGCCCGGTTCAGCTCCACGGTGGAGTCCCAATTTGTGAAGTCGATGGAGTACTTCTGTGTTTTGTGTCCGTCGGTTGTCACCACGACATGTTCCGCAAGCGCCGGGTACAGCGCCGCGAGTTTTTTGAAGCACGGGTTTCCATTCGCGAAAACGTTGCGCGGATGCATCTTCTCGCCATCCTTGGCGCGTCTTATTGGAGGGTGGGTTGTCACCAGCGATGCGTCGTCGACCCTGTCAACCTCGTCAACCCCTCGCTTGCGCTTAGTCGAAAAGCTCCCGGGGGGAAGCGCGGGTCCGATACCCCCCGGTGGTCGGGCGATATCTACGCGGGCGGACGGAATCACCAAGGATGATGATGGTTCACTCGAAACAATGGACGCTCGTAGTTCATCCGCGGTACTTCGTACTTCCGGGTCCACGCCTTCCGGGTCCGTCTCGATCAACGCCTCGAGCGATGCGAGCGCGTCCTTCTTCTGGGAGGTTTCGTCGTCATCGCAGCAGGCACCCGGCGCGGAGATGGAGTTGGCGCCACTCCGACGCGCCGGTGGCGCGTCGGAGAAGTCCACGCCCTGTTTCAAGAGGAGCTGCTCCGTTACCCAGGCCTGGCGCTCCTCCGGTGGTGTTGGCGCGTCGGAGAAGTCCACGCTGTGTTTCGCGAGGAGCTGCTCCGTTCCCCAGGCGACGCGCTGAAGCGCAGCATCCAACGCGTCAGCCCGCGCGGCGTGTGGATCCGGAACCATGGCGGGAAACACACACACACCGCGTGCAAGTGTGTGTGACGCCGTTTTCTCGGATGGTGCTTTGGGCGCAGATTTTGAGAGCCTCTCGCCGTCTCGCGTTCTCGCTTCGACGCTTCGTCGTCGCTCCAGCGTTCCAGGGCGCCTGTATGGTTGGGCAGTCTGTGAAGATTGCATGGAAAGGTGCATTTACGGAAACATGACACTCTACGCACTCTGGATGGGAGAGTAGGTGTTTGGCGTTCAAAAATGCTGCAGTTGACTCAGCACGTGCACAGACGAAAAGCGCTTTGATCGTCTGTGAAACGAACGGCCCTCCGTGCGATCAGAGTGCCGTGCGCTTCCCGTGACCGCGTCTTTCCGATCGCATCTCCGGTGTCTCGGACCGATCGGTGTGCTTCGCGCAACGCGCACTGCCACCGCGTCACGCCGCGACGAGCTCTTGTCGCCCCAGCGCCGACCCGCACTCTCGACGCGTCTGTGAAAACAAACCCTGCTCGGATTGGCCCGATTTGCTCGAATTTCGCCACCTGATCGACCGGCACCATGACCGAGCGAACCATGATCCTCGCCACGATGTCGGACAGCGACGACGACGTGCCTCTCGGGTCGCGTATGCCCGCGCTCGTGAAGAAAGCCACCGCGAAACGCGACGACTCCGATTCCGACGACGACGTGCCTCTCGGCGCGCGTTTGCCGAAGCCCAAGCCCGCGAAGAAGTCCAAGTCCTCGTCCAAACCCAAGCCCGCGAAGAAGAGGAAGGCGGAGAGCGACTCTGATGACACGCCGATTGGGAGCTTGCTGAAGGATGGGAAGGAGACGAAGGACAAGGGCAAGAAGGACAGCAAACGAGCCAGCGTGGGGGGCGCGCGTAAAAAAGCCAAAACCGGATCCCGCACCGCGTCCACCAAGGGGAAGAAGATGTGGAAAACGCTTGTTCACGCGGGGGTTGTTTTCCCGCCCGCGTACGAACCGCACGGCGTACCGCTAACCTACGACGGCGTTGACGTGGTGCTGCTTCCCCACGAAGAGGAAGTGGCGTGCTTTTTCGCGGTCATGAAGGACACGGATTACGCCCAGAAAGACGTTTTCACCAAGAACTTCTTCGAGGGGTTCAAAAAAGTGTTGCGCGCGGGGCCGCACAAACACATCACCACTTTTTCAAAGTGCGACTTCACGAAGATGTACATGTGGCACCTCACGGAACGGGAAAAGAGGAAGAACGTCACGAACGAGGAGAAGAAAGCCGCGAAGGTCGAGAAAGACGCGGTTGAGGAGAAGTACTGCTGGGCCACGATCGACGGCAGGAGGGAGAAGGTTGGGAACTACCGCGTCGAGCCGCCCGGGTTGTTCCGCGGCCGAGGCGAACACCCGAAGATGGGGCGGGTGAAGAAAAGGATCATGCCCGAGGATATCATTGTCAACATCGGCAAAGGCGCGCCTGTTCCCCCCCCCCTACCAGGACACAAGTGGAAAGCCGTGATTCACAACGACGAAGTCACCTGGCTGTGCGGGTGGAACGACACGATCAACACCAAGGACTGGAAGTACGTGCAGTTCGGCGCCACGTCGTCGATCAAGGCCGAGAGCGACATCCAGAAGTACGAAAAGGCGAGGAAGCTCAAGACGGCGGTGGACGCTATTCGGAGGGATTACTTGAAGAAGATGAAAACAGGCAGCGTGATGGAACAGCAGCTCGCGGTGACTACGTACTTGGTGGACAGGCTGGCGCTGCGTGCGGGTGGTGAGAAAGACGAGGACCTGGCGGACACCGTGGGGGTGTGTACGTTACGGGTGGCGCACCTCGACTTTCTCGCCCCGAGCACGCTGAAGCTCGATTTCCTGGGGAAGGATTCCATCCGGTACCTCCAGGAGCACGAAGTGGACCCCCTGGTGTTCAGCGCGCTGCAGAAGTTCTGCAAGGGAAAGAAACCGGAAAGCGACGTTTTCGACCAGATCGACCCGGGGAAGGTGAACAAGCACCTGCAGTCGCTGATGCCGGGCTTAACGATCAAGGTGTTCCGGACCTACAACGCGTCGTACACCCTGAACAAACTTTTGAAGGAAACCACGCCGGTTGGCAAGGACGCGACGGTTGCGGCGAAAAAGGCGGCGTACGACGTGGCGAACAAAGAAGTCGCGGTGCTTTGCAACCACCAGAAAGGCGTGTCCAAGGCGCACGACGCGCAGATGGAGAAACTCCTGGAGAAGAAGAAGCAGATGGAGAAGGAGATGGCGTCGTTGCGCAGGGAGAAAAACGACAAGAACAAAAACAAAATCGCGACCCTCAAGGAGCGCCACGCCAAGCTCGAGCTGCAGATGAAGGTCAAGGACGAGCTCAAAACCGTGTCCCTCGGGACCTCGAAGATCAACTATCTCGACCCGCGGATCACCGTGGCGTGGTGCAAGCAACACGAGGTGCCGCCGCCCACGGTGTACACCCGGGCGCTCGTGGAAAAGTTCACGTGGGCGATGGAGGTGGAGCCCACATTTGACTTTTGAGGACAAAAAAAAAACGACGACGACGACGCGCGCGACGGGAGGTTGGATTTGAGGGAGTTTCACGCGTCGTGGTGAATAAATAACTCACGCCCGATACAAGCCTAAAGCTTGCTTACAACGTCAAAGTCGAAGCGTTCGCGTCGCGTTCGCGGTGGGGATTTTATCATCGGGGCCGAGCCTTCGAAAGTCGAAGTCGGCGCGACCCGTCACTTTTTCTCAACCTGAACGCGCGCGTCCGCTTTCTTTTCTTTTCCTCCGCTACGCTTTCATTTCCTCGGGCGCGGGCAGCGTTGCGTTTCTCATTTCGGGGGGTATTTTGAGCGCGTCCGCGAACGCGAAGCCTGGCGCGCCTTTCCCAGTGGCTTCGATTTTCCGGAAAATCGAGACGAGCTCGGTGGCGTGCACCGCCCCAGACACCACCGCGTTGCCGCCAATCACGAAGTTGGGGATTGAAAAAATCCCCATCTCCCGCAACATGTCCTGCGCGTCGTCGATCTCTTCCGTGCCGTCGTCCGATTGGAGAAACGTTTTCGTGGACTCGTACGCCACGCCAGCCCGTGCCGCGGCGTCACAAAGCATCTCCAGGTCATTAAGCTTCTTGCCGTTCACGAAGTGCGCGTGGTTCAGGTCGTTGTACACCGCCTCCGCGACGGCGCACCCTTTGTTTTTCGTGATCCACTGAATCAACCGGTGGCTTTTCAGCGTGTTGCTCGCCACGCGGTCCAGGTTGAACTTCTCGATGCCGACTTCCTGTCCCCGTTCCTTTAGCCGGTGGCGGTGTTTCTGCGCCGCGAATTGCGTCTTCCCTCCCCACTTCCGCTCCAGACGGACGCGGTTGGTTTCGCTGAAGCGCTCGTCTTTGTTGTACTCGGGTTCCAAAAAAAAAGGCACGCGCAGCACGCTGAACCGAACCGGGTTTTCCGCATCCATCGGTTGCGACATCACTTCGTTCATCGCGTTTTGAAGGTGTCGCTTGCCGATGAACCCGTTGGGTCACATGGTGTCGCTGATGAGCTCCACGGTCACGAGCTGGTGCTGGCGTGCTGGCGCCATGGCCGCGGCGCAACACAGGCGCCTGTTCGGCGCCGACGCTGCAGAGTCTTGAAATGTTTTCATTCTTTCTGCGCAGAACCAGGCTGGGGTAAAACCGCCTGCTCCTGCGTTTGACGGGGTCGCCGTTGCCGTAGCCGTGCGACGGCCGAGCAACCCCGCGACCGCGGTCGAGGCGCGTCTCATCGTACTAAGTCGTTCTCCGTGCGTTCGCAAACGGAGAACACCAAAAACCACAACCTTACTTCTTCGAAACCGGCACCTCCACACTTTCGTGCGTGTGCCCGGGAGGCAGCGCGAACCCGTCCACGGCTTCGCTGAACCGCACCACGACTTTGTCCGGCGTGATCTGCGCGCCTTGCACCGCGGTGACTGCTTTGATGATAGCCGCGGCGACTTCTTTGCGGATTTCGGGCGTGCGGCACGCTTTGGGTAACCAGGCGACGTGGATGAAGGGCATCGGAAGGCGGCGCGCGCGGGGGAGTGCGATGGAGCGGTTGGGGGTGGGTGATGAGTCACGGCTGATGACAGGAATCCGTCTCAGCGCAAATTTTCCAGCTTTTCAGCCTCCAGCGGCGGCGGTGAAAAGCGGGCCACAAATCGCCAGAGCCGCCACTCCCGCAGCGCCTCTTCCGGCGCCTACGCAGAGTCTCTCGCGACTGCAGCCGGTGGTGGTGGTTTCTTCCCTTCCGTTCCATCCATTGCGACCTTCATCATGAAGGTCAAAGCCATTTCGCGCATCGAAGAGGACTACACGCGCGAGTGTAAGTCGGACATTCTGAAAGTCCACCGGAACTTGGACCCGGCGCTGCACCCCATGCACCGCGCGAAGGAGTACAAAAGAGCTTTGAACGCGACGAAGCTGGACAAGGTGTTCGCCAAGCCTTTTATTGGTGCGCTGGAAGGGCATAGCGACGGGGTGATGTGCCTGGCGAAATCCCCGACGCAGCTCAGCGTCGCCGCGTCGGGGGCGGCGGATGGCGAGATTCGTCTCTGGGACGTCCCGTCGCGACGCGCGTTGCGTTTGTTGATGGGGCACACCGGCGCGGTAAGGGGGATCTCCATCACGCACGACGGCAAACGGTGCGTTTCCTGTGGAGACGATGCCACCGTGCGTGTGTGGCGCATGCCCCAGGCTGGGTTGGGGGAGATGTTCTCCTCAGGCGGTGCCACCGTACCGACGAAGGAAGCGAGCTTGATTTGCCACTCCAAAACCGGGGGCGGGTTCCGGGACGTGGATTGCCACTGGGCGAAAAATTGCCACGCCACCGCGGGCAGCGCGGTGGAGCTTTGGACCTCGGAACGCTCGGAACCAACCGCGACGTTTAGCTGGGGGGTGGACACGGTGATTAGCGTGCGCTTCAACCCCGTGGAGCCTGACGTTTTCGCCTCATGCGGCAGCGACCGCAGCGTGGCGCTGTACGACGTCCGCACGCAAACCCCGATTCGCAAACTCGTGATGCAGAACAAGTGCACCAAGTTGTGTTGGAACCCGATGGAGGCGTTTAACTTCACTGTGGCGAACGAGGACACCAATCTGTACAGCTACGACATGCGGAAACTGTCCGCGGCGACGTGTGTGCACCGCGATTTCGTAAGCGCGGTGCTTGACGTGGATTACTCGCCCACCGGCCGCGAGTTCGTCGCCGGGTCGTACGACCGAACCGTGCGTATTTTCGACTACAACTCCGGGCATTCGCGGGAGGTGTACCACGCGAAACGCATGCAACGCGTTTTTTGCACGCGTTTCTCAATGGACGGTACCTACGTCCTAACCGGGTCGGATGACATGAACGTGCGTTGCTGGAAAGCGGAGGCGAGCGCGAAACTGGGTACGCTGCTTCCGCGCGAGAAACGAAAAAAACAATACCAGGAAGCGCTGAAGGAACGGTTCAAGCACATGCCCGAAATTTCGCGAATCGCGCGGAACCACCACGTCCCGAAAGCCATTCACAAGGCGCAGAAACTGAGACGAGTCATGACGGACTCCGAAACGCGGAAAAAGAAAAAACGAGTCGCGCACAGCGCGCCCGGTGCGGAGAAGAAGGAGTTCAAACCGGCGCGGAAAAACAGAATCGTCGCGGAGGTGGAATAGATTTTGAAGTCGAAGATTTTTTTCGTGTAAAGTACATGTGGTATTTGACAACCTATCCCCTATAAAACAAGCGCACAGGTATCAGCCTCGCTTCAAGTTATCTAACCTTGCTTGTAGATCGTCGTCGATCCCGGCGCCGCCTCCCCCGCCCGTGCCGGCGTCGTTGGCGCCTTCCGCGACGAGCACGGGCGTTTGCGTTGCCGGCGCCGCGACCGCCGCGACTTTCACCGCCGTTCGCGGCGCGTCCACCAGGCTCGTCTCCATCCCCACCCCGAGCTCGTCAAGCACCTGCGCCACCAGCTCCTCGCTCTCCTCTTCCTCCCCGTCCGCCGCCATGGCGTCGTCAATCGCGTCCCCCATCACCTCCGTGGTGTTTTCCATCTTTTCGTTTTCGCGCTCAAACTCGCGCATGATGTTGTTCAGGCTCGGCAGGTTCAGCTGTTTGTTCATCCCGGACATGGCTTTCGTCACGCCGCGCATCGCGTCCGCCATGGCCTGCGTGCTTTTCAGGGTCTGCATGCGAAGGCTCACGCCCTGCAGCTGTGACTTCAGGCCGTAAAATTTCGTGATTGAGTGCCGTGTGCGCACCAAGTCTTTCGCCATGATCTTCGTCGCGCCCATCTGGCCCGCTTTGGCCATCTTTTTTATATCCCCCACCAACCGCTTCTCCTGGTTCTGAAGGTTCGTGCGCTCGCGGTCGAGCTCGCGGATGGACTTGTCTAGCATGCGCTTGTTCTCGCTGGTGGGAGGCAAGGGGGGGGGGTGGAGGGCGACGGTCAGGTAGGTGGGGGGGTTTTAGAGTGCCCTTTTGGCGCAAATGCGCACTTGGACCGCGGAAAAGTGCCAGCTGGCTTCTTTCAGGGTACCCGAGGTGTTGTTCGGTGTTAAAATACACGCACCGCAGCATGTCCGCCGGGGTCTTCTTCTTCCCGAGCAGGTTCCACAACATCGTTTGAGACGTTTGGTGTTCAGGGTGCGCGCGGAGATCTGGCTTTGCACGAAACAACGGCTCGTCTGTCAAAATAAACGCGGGCCTTCCGAAAAGCCGCGGCTTCCTGCTTCAAAATCAAACTGGGCACTCCGTCCTGCATAGGACGCCACTCCGAGTGACGGATCGCGGTCTCGGATCACGGTCACGGATCGCCATGCCGCCCAGGACTGCCGCGAAGGGCAAGGGTAAGGGTAAGGGCGAGGGCTTGTCCTTGATGCGAGCCGCGGGCGCGGTCGTAGTCGCGGTCTTCGCGACTGCGACTGGATTGGTTGCCAATGCGGGAGGCCCGCGCGAGTTCCTGTGGCACTACGCCGCCATCCCCGCAGTGCCGAACCACGAAACCGCAATCTTCGTGGGCATCGCGTCTTATTGCGACAAGGAGCTTGACCACACCTTAACCGACTTGTTCGCCAAAGCCAAGTTCCCCGATTCGCTCTACGTGGGTTTGGTGAACCAGGAGAAAAAGGCAATCCGGGACGCCCCGGCGCTCTCGCGGTGGCGCCACCACCCGAACGTGCGTTTGATGGAGTTCGACCCTGAGGAGTCGAAAGGCGCGGGGTGGGCGAGGAGCTTGATCGCGAAAATGCACCGCGGTGAAAAATATTACATGCAACTGGATTCGCACCACTTGTTCGTCAGGAACTGGGACGCCGCGAGCGTGGACCTTTTGAAAAGATTACACAAAAAAGCGCCAAAGCCTATTTTGACGTCGTACGTCAACAACTACCCCGAAAACACCACGGACACATCGAAACTCGTGAAAGAGTTACCGTGGCGGATGACCGCTGGGCACTGGATGAAGCCTTTCACTGGGATCCGGCCGAAAAAAATCCAATACCTCCCGGCGCCGATTGAAGCGCACATCATGAAAGGCGTCACGCAGCCCGACCCGCAAGTCACCGCCTTTTTCAGCGCGCACTTTGTGTTTGTGTTAGCGAGCTGGCTGTACGAGGTGCCGTACGACCCGGAGATGTACTTCGACGGCGAGGAGGATAGTTTAGGGTTGCGGTCATGGACTTCAGGGTACGACTTGTACTACCCGACTACACACCTCGTGTTCCACAGGTACGAACGCCTGAACCAAACCAAGCACTGGGACGACCACCCGCAGGTGTTCCACGACATGACTATTTCGAGCACGAAGCGGTTGACGGAAATTATCGAAACCGGCGGCGGGCCGTTGGGCTCAGATGCGCTTGGGAAGTTCGGTTTAGGCAAGGTACGTACGCTGGAGCAGTACCAGGACTTCTCGGGAATTGACTATACCAGGATGTGGATTAGCACCAGAGCGAGGTACGGCGAAATCACGGGCAGACGGCCGACGAAACAAGTTCCGAAACTCTGGGTGCACAAAGACGGGCACTTCCAGGTGAGCAAGCACGAGGTGTGGGGAGAGGTGTGGGAGGAGTGGAAGCACAAGGGTAGCGTGCTGGGGCCGGGGAAAGATGGCCCGCAAACGGCGGTGGAGAGCCTGATTGTTAGCAAGTGGAACGTGACGGCGCGAAACACGAACCCGCCGACGCCAAACCTTCACATGGTTGACGAAAACCGGGGGATGGAGATGAACCTCACGCCGGAGGGGTGCTTTTACCGGTACCCCAACCTCACGGAGTCGCCGCAGAACAACTGGACGCTCATGGCGTATGGGTACTGGATGTAGATAGGGTTTAGTTTTTAGATGAAATGAAGACGAATGTATTAAAGCCTTCGTAACCTAAAGCCTCGCGTTGGGCATCGCTCTCATTGCTTGTCGGATGCCCAATTCGGCCATGATTTCCTCCGAACCGCCGAGTATGGCTGCGAATTTCGCGCTCCGCTGGAACCGCTCGACGACCTGACCCATGCCCGTCACCGTGATTGCCCGCCCGCCCAAAATTTGACACGATTCATCCGAAACGTCGTTCGCCACTCTTGTGGAAAACAGCTTTAGCAGCGCGATTGGTCCTGCTAACTTTTTAGCCTGTTCCTGGTGCGACATGTGCTGCATTTGATAAGTCACCGCCTCTAACCACGTCTGCACGCCTTCCACTTGCGAAACCATTTTCGCGAGCTTTTGCCGAATCACGGGTTGCTCGATGAGCGGCTTACCAAACACCAAGCGCTGCGTCGCCCACTTGAAGCACTCTTCCACTACTAAACGTGAAGCCCGGTTCGCCCCGGCGACGATGTACCACCGCTCGTGATTGAAGTTGTGCATGATTAGCCGGAAGCCGTCGCCTTCCTTCCCTAAAAGATTAGTCACGGGGACTAAAACGTCTTCGTAGGTGACGTACGCCGTCCCTGCGGAGGCGCTGTAGCTGGTCTTAATGGGCTTCGTTTCCAAGCCCTCTGAGCGCTCTACTAACAGCAAGGATAAACCTTTTACCCCAGACCCTGGTGGTCCGGTGCGCACTGCGGTGACGAAGTAATCCGCGAAAACCCCGTTGGTGATCCACTTTTTCACTCCGTTGACCACGTAGTGCTTGCCGTCCTTTGTCTTTTCCGCGCGGCACTCAACGTTCGCCACATCGCTGCCCGCTTCCGGTCCGCTTATCGCGAGGCAAATTCTTTTCACGCCGGTAAGAACCTCCCGGCCTACTCTTCTTGAAACCTCGCTTGTGCCGAACTGAAGCACAGGCGGAAGCCCGATGACGAACCCGGCACCCAAGCCGTCGGCGTAGCCGGGAACGCCCAGCCGCCCTGACGACTCTTCGTGCGCGATAAGCTCGTGGAAAGCGTCGAACTCGGCCGGCTTTATGCCGCCGGGTAGCACGACTCCACAGTTATCCACCACGTCTTGCAGCCACGGGCCGGATTGCACGCGACTGGCGAGTATGCCTCTTGAGCCCAGTTTCCGCCACAGGTCTTTTGAAGGGTGCACTCCGCGCGCGTCGAGTGACACGGCGTCCGGCATCACCTCTTCATCGAAAAATCTCCGCAAGGCAGCGCGAAAGCGAAAATGTGATTCGTCATAAAAAGGCGAAGGTAACCCCTGAAACGCGGACGGCTCGGCGTACGGAACTTGAGAAAGCTCGCCCGGTGCTAACACCACGTTCGCGTGTCGCTTCGAGGGGGGGTCAGAGACGACGCCGATGAGGTACTTCGCCGCGAGGCCTTTCAAAATATCCTGGCGATGGAACGCGTAGAACTTTTCAGTCGCATCTTGACCGGCCACGCGGTCGATGAAAGCCTTGCCACCAGGGTGAAAGCTCGCGAAGCGTGTTAGGTCGTACACCTTGTCGTCGATGGTCACCCAGTTACTAGCGCTGGAGGCGTGCTTCGCCACGTCCTCGCGCGTGTAAACCGTCGTCATCCTCCTCGGTGTCACCAATGAATGTCGCGTCAGCACTTTTTTTCCGAGAACGAACAATCGCTGACAAAAAAAGTACAAGCGCCCAGGAAGTTGACAGGGGCGGAGGTGACTTGTAATCTGTAACCGTGAGTATGAAAGAAATCGGTATGAAACGGCAAACGCTTTGTGAAGAAACGTAGATGCAAAAAGGTCTCAATAGGTGTGTTCAGGGCAGCCGTTCGCCATCGCCCAGTTAACCACCTCGAGATGACCCCGGTTTCTCGCCGCTGTGAGCGTTTCTTCGTCCCACGGGCAGCCGTTGGTTCGCGCCCACTGCAGCACCTCGAGGTGCCCCTTCTGCGCCGCGTACGTACACGTCATCGTGTCCCACGGGCAGCCATTCGCGCGCGACCACTGCAGTACCTCGAGGTGCCCGTCCATCGCCGCCCCGCAACACGTCCCCGTACCCCACGTTGCGCCGTTCGCGCGCAACCACTGCAGCATCTCGAGATGTCCGCCCTCCGCCGCCAACAAGCACGTACTTCCGTCCCACGTGTTGCCGTTCGCGTGCAACCACTGCATCACCTCGAGGTGCCCGCCCTCCGCCGCCGAGTTGCACGCCGACTTACCTGACGAATTAAAAGATTAACAGCCATTCGCGCGCGCCCACTGCAGCAACTCGAGATGCCCGCCGAACGCCGTCTCCGCGCAAGTCTTTGCGTCCCACGGGCAGCCGTTCGCGCGCGCCCACTGCAGCACCTCGAGATGCCCGCCCT
>Ga0209192_10000053_pt1 | contig 149763 bp, 65 predicted proteins | sample ArcticOcean_MG_C_11_FD_187433 | JGI IMG/M metagenome (GOLD analysis project Ga0209192, IMG submission 187433) | Marine microbial communities from western Arctic Ocean - ArcticOcean_MG_CB2_154 (SPAdes) (version 2) | ecosystem: Environmental > Aquatic > Marine > Oceanic | place: Arctic Ocean... | reverse complement strand
ATGTTCTCGTCGGGCTCCAAAAGCGCGCGATGCCTGTCTCGCGCGTTCGCCGCGGTGCGGTCACCCGCGAGACGCTGCGACCGCCGCCTCGGGCGACGCATCTGCAGTACCGCCGCCGATGTATCGATAAACACCAACGACCTCCCATCGAAAAAGTCAGATAAAGCTTCGAAGGTGTTCGAGGTGTGTGCTGCACCCGGTGTCGTTCCAGAGCCATCGAGGTTGGACGCATATCTTACCGTGAAAGTCCCAGAAGTTAGTCGCGGACGGATTGTCGCTAGCATCAAAGGGGGCCTTGTCGTTGTCAACGGCGTACACGTCAAGAAACCTTCTCACAAAATAAGCGCTGGTGACAGGATCGTATGCGAAATACCTTCACCACCGCCATTGGAAGCAAGCCCTGAAGACATTCCACTAGAAATACACTATGAAGATGATCATCTGATGATTGTCAATAAACCCGCAGGAATGGTTGTGCACCCGTCAGCTGGACATGAAAGTGGAACTCTTGTCAACGCGGTCCTTTTCCACTGTCGGCTTCCTCCGATGCGTGTCTTGTCAGGTAACCAGAGCAACCCATCCGCACACGAGGAGAAAGATGACGACGAAGCGAGTTCCTCAAAGATCTACACGCAAGCCAATATTTCGAATCACATGCTTGAATTCCCAAGCACTTTCCCGGATGCTATCATCAGACCTGGTATAGTGCATCGCCTGGACAAGGGAACCACTGGTTTGATGGTAGTCGCAAAGGACCCGTTTACGCACGCAGGCTTGTGCGAGCAGTTTGCCGCAAGGACAGTCAGGAGACGGTACCTAGCCATTGTCATCGGTATCCCCAACCCTCTATCAGGGAGAGTCAACGCCCCTATTGGACGGGATCCCATGGATAGACTTCGCATGGGAGTAGTGCGTGGGGTTGGGGGCCGACAAGCAGCAAGTAATTACACCGTTCGAACGTCACTGGCACAAGGAAACGCTGCGCTCGTGGAGTGGCAACTGGAAACTGGTAGGACGCATCAAATTCGTGTTCATACGAAAGATATTGGACATTCTATATTGGGCGACGATACATACGGTGGTGGCGGTCGGTCGGCCGTTGAGAGGTTGCACCGCAGAGGTGCTATGAACATTGAACAAGCAAAAAAGGTATTGCAAAAATGTAATCGCCCAATGCTGCACGCGAGGACGCTAGGTTTCCAACACCCGGTTACAGGCGAAGAGCTAGACTTTGCTGTTGACCCTCCCTCAGACTTTGCGGCAATATTTCAGCTGTTGAATGATGTATAGCTGCTATTGTTTTATCATCTGCGAAGTGTCGGACCACATAGTTTCTGATTACAAGTTTAGTCTAATTTTTTGAAGTGCGTGTGCACGGTCGCATCTTCTTCGGCGGGGCACAAACGCGTTCGTCGAGGTCTCACACTCCAGCTCATTCCCATCGTTTTATCACAAAAACGTCCTCCTGCTGCCAAATTCTCAGAGTTGCAGAGTAAACCGCCACACACCTGTTTCCGCGGAATACTCTTGAAGTTCGCCACCCATGCGGCGCGTCTGCTTAAGGATACGGTCTTCAAATTTTGCCCTGGCTGCGTCTCCTTCCTTTTTCGGCCGACACTCATACAGGGTTACTTCAGCGCGCTTTTTGAGCCCTTCTCCAGGCGGAGGGCTCGGTACACCGGAATTTTCATGATAAACGTATATGACACCCCGTTCAATGCGGACCACTCGATCGATCTCCAGTCTACGCACATCAACAGGTTCCAGCCACCTCACGGAGCCAAAGTTTTTTCGGGTCACCACAAAGTCTTCAACCTGAGCAAGCGCTTTCTCTCCTTTTTCTTCCAGCAGCATTTGCAACACCTCACGGCTGGGTTCTACCGAGTATCCATCTTGTGTGGATATCACTGGTAGCTCGTCCTTGAACGCTTTCAGGTCGATGATCTCTCCACTCTTGTTGGAAACTTCAAGGGCATTTTGAACTGCTGGGGGTTCAGCAATATTTTCGTCTTCAAAGTGCACGTGTCTTCTTTCTGGAGTTTCGTCGCGTTTCCCAATACCGTTGCGCGGAATGAATCTCTCAGATTCGGTTGCTTGAGATAGAGTACCACTGATAGGATTTACTGCAAGTAAGGAAGAGGTAGGCGGAGACATGGCTGGCGGCTTACGAATAAACAAGCTGCGAGGATTCTCGCGAGGTTTGAACATCCAGTTCTCAGCAGCTTGTAGCTTAGGAGGCGTGATGCCACCACTTCCAGTAGGAGCATCCACAACAGTGTTGTGGACAAAGTCGCCACCATGAGGCGAAGGTTCTGCAGAATATCCTCGAGGTTTCATGCGTGAAGTAAGTCCTCCGCGAGTGGTCAGCCATGGTGATCGAGGAGTCAATGACCTCACAGGAAATGCTACGTGAGCTGCATTGGGAGATGTGCTGCCAAGCAAAGATTTCTTGTGAGACTGCTTAGCGGTGGAGACTGGAGTTATCACGGGAGGAGGGACAGCCAAAGAGTTGCCATAAGGTGCCTCATTTACGCTAGGAGAGGCCAAGGTCACGTTGCCTGCAGGCGCAAAACTCGAGGCATTCACAGCAGTACCAGGAGTAAAAGCACCCGTAGCAGAAATCCCTCCACCCATAAGACTCGGATATGAAGGAGCAGCTCCAAACAGTGTTTGTGTCGGGGTAGATGGAAATACAGATCCTCCACCAATCAGAGGTGTAGATGGCAGAGTAGCACCAAAAGAAGGCATCCCCGTTGGTCGCGCTCCTGAGCTAAACATGCCGCCTGTTGCAGGGGCTGATGCAGCAGAGAAGGAGAATGAAGGAGTTGATGCTGCAGGTTGACCTAGCGAAAGTGCCGTGCCAGTACCTGGGGCTCCTGCAGTGCCAAAGAGACTGTGAGATGAAGCAGGAGTGCTCATAAACCCTCCAAACGAAGGTGTAGGAGCTGCCGCACCGAATCCAGCACTTGCCTGTGGAGCTGAAGTAGTAGCACCGAACAGCCCACTGCTTGCTTGACCAGCTCCAAATGGAGGCATGCCACCAGTTGAAGGAGAAGGTGCACCAAATGCACCTCCCACAGGGGCAGATGCTCCAAAAAAGTTTGTTGACCCACCCAACGGGGAGGGGTTGGTGGCGGGAACGCCAAACGCAGAGCTCGACGCAGCAGCGCCAAAACTTGTAGGACCAGCACCAAAACCCATTGAACCTGCTGAAGCGCCAAAGGCGCCGCCACTATTGAAAGCCGGAGAAGATTGTCCTGCCCCGAAAGCTGAGTTTGACGCTGGTGCACCAAAAACACTGCCACCAAGTCCACTCCCTCCAAAACCAGGCGTTGAAGAGGGCATTCCAAATGCCCCAGCGCTGCCTCCAAAGGAAGGCGCAGATGCAGCGCTACCAAAACCTGGCGCCGAAGCTGCCGCACCGAAAGTGGAGCCAGCATTTGTTCCAAAGAGATTTGGGGAAGTTACGGTCGCACCACCAAACGCAGGTGTCGTAGGGGAGGTGCCAAACAGCGAGCCTCCAGGACCTGCAGAACTTGAACCGAACGCTGGTGCTGGAGCACTACCGAACGTAGACGTGCCAGGAGGTGCTCCAAATGCGCTTCCTGAAGGTGTATTGCTAGCGCCAAACATGCCCCCACCCCCCATATTTGCACCAGCACCACCAAACGCGCCAGTCTGAGTCGTATTCCCGAAGGCACCAGCAGCGCTTGGTGCAGTCACCCCAAAAGGACTCGCATTTCCAGCACTGGCACCAAAGGCGCCGCCTGTCGCCCCGAATGGACTGGCTGCTGTAACAGGTGCAAAAGATCCACCAGTAGAGCCTCCGAGCGAAGGATTCAAAGCCGAGGATCCAAAACCACCACCAGTAGCTGCCGTTGCTCCAAATCCGGATGTAGGCGAGGCTCCATAAGGAGTTGCCGAATTGGCTGGCTGCCCGAAGGCTCCTGGGCTTGCTCCTTGCGGAGATGGCTCACCAGCCTTTGCATACGCATCAAAACGTATCTCCTCAACACACTTATGCTGATTTTCTTGCATAGCACATATGGAATGCATCATTGCGTATTGCTGACTCTGTGTGAGAAGCTCTTTGTCTGTGACTCGCGTGACTCGATAGCCACCTGCGCCTGGGAGCATGGAGCAATTTATGGCCTTGTGAGCAGAGTTTCCACAGGTGCTGCAGACGTGCTGATTGCGGCAGCTGCTGCCAAAGCGACAGGAACCTTTGTTCCAGAACTTGCAACCATTGTTCGCTGTAATGTCATGATTGCAAAAGCGGGGGCACAAAGAAAGGAGGAAGTTTAGGTCAGTTGGGTCGCGCTGCTGAGATCGGGTTTTGAAAAGAGAGGGCGGCGCGCAGGATTTCGAGAAGCGGAAAAAAGGTGGTATGTACGTACGTGTTTGGCCAGCGCCTGGACCCCCGAGCGATCCACTGCCACCAAATACTGACCCCTGAGGCCGTATTGAAGAACTTGGCCCTCCGAATGGCGAGGGATTTGCGCCAGGGGCGTTGAAAGCGTTCGACTGTGTGGTATTCGTGCCGAAGGGAGAGCTGGAGGGGGCTCCAAACGCCGAAGGGGAGGCAGCTGGCGCGCCAAACGGGGATGCCGGAGCTGCACCGAAAGCCCCACCTGACATGCCGAAAGCGCCTGGGCTATTTCCACCCCCAAACGCCCCCCCTCCGCCAAAACCTCCAGAGAACGCCATGCTTTCTGGGAGGCGACGAGAGGAGTGCGTGCGTTGATGAGGATGATTGCCTGTACCAGGTATTGTCCATTCAGATCGATGCGTAAAAAAAGAAGAATTTTGACCAGGTCGAATTTAAAACAGTAGTACGTAGTTTGAACCTTGCTTGCTTGCTTGCTTAATCGCTTGACGAGAGACCACAAGAGAGGCAAGAGACAATCTGTCTTCTGAATAAATATCATACAGGTCTGGAAGTTTTCTGCGTATCCCCCTTAGATGTGATACTTCTGATTCCTCGTACAAAATTCTGCATCGGGCCCTGCGAAGATTGGAAGTGCTTCACTTAGTTTGCCAGCGTGGATGTGCTGCTGCTGGCTTTGCGAAAACGCGGTGAGACTTGTCGAAGCGGGGTGATTATGAGCATCTCTTCCATACGTACCTGAGGAGAATCCACAGCACGCTTGCTGCGGGTTGTTTCTTCGAACACGAAATGCTGGTTGATATACTTACTGCCCCAACCTAAACCAACTCCCCAACCAAGTCCAAGCCCGATGCCACAACCTCCACCAACACCAAGTCCCATCACACCAAGGTTTCCTCCTGCGAAAGTTTGAGATGGTCAGAAAGATTTAAGTCGAAAGCGCTTGATTCTTGACAGCGTACAGTATCAACAAATGGAAGATCGATAATGCGCTGCGGGCACTCACCTCCAAATCCCCACCCAACACCGAAGCCGCAACCAGCACCCACGCCTGTTATGAAATAAGAGGTGCTAAAATATCAGAAGAAGTTCGGAAGGAAAGTAGTAGTCCGCTGCTAGAACGAGGAAAGCCTGACTGATGCACCCTTACCGAAACCGACACCACGCCCTTGAATCAACCTGTTTGATCCAGACATGGATATAGACCAGACGTCGATAGAAACGCCTTCTTTGACGCTAGGCACTACTGTTATCGCCCGTTGATAGCCTCTCTCTTCGCCACAAGTGAGACGGGGCTGACACGGTGACCGCTTCTTCTTCAATCTTTTTAGTGCTTGCTGCTGCGCTGCGTGCGCTGGTCCAATTTTTCGGCGACGAATTTTATTTTCGAGCTGGTTTTTGCTGGTGTTTAGAGTCGTGTCCTGCTGCCTTCCGGCACTACTGGTGACTGTGCCAGTCAGATGACCCTCATCTAGAAAGCTTCGTGGTTTCGGATTTCGAGCTGTCAGCAGCAACTGCGTAAACGTTAGATAGATACCACAAAGAGTGCGCGCACATACACCCGCTGTTCCTTTCCTTCACAAGATGGCTCTCGAGTAAACTTTTGAAAATGACAACGTTGTCGGAGGAAGGGTCGCCTCTTCTTGGTGAAACTGGCTTTGTCATTGATAACCTGCCAAACTGGCGCAGCCTAAGCGCGTGTGATGTTTTCCGAAAGAATACCCGCGTCGTGTCAAGCATGTCACGTAGTTCTCGGCGCGGAGCCACACCGGGTTTGACAAGAAGCGCAATTGTTGTGACTGCCCAGGGCCTTGTTGGTGAGGTCAACGTAGGTTCGGATCGAACCTCAATACCTCTCACACTGTCTACTCTGGCAGAGAACGTTGGTGAAACTCATCTAGCAGCAGACATATCAGGTATCCTTGCACACAATCGAAAGTTTCGCCAGTCTACTCATCCATTTGCCACGGATGTTTCCACTCGAACAGAGGTTGTTAAGCAGCGGCAGACCAACGCGTTTCCTGACCTGTTAGCGTGTCAAGTGACAACCGTCTCGTCCATGGATCCAGACTCGCAGCACAGCTTGGGATCAGTTGATGACATGATGCACACACATTTTATGGATTTCATGCGTCTATATCTCTGTGATTATGACCTCGATGGTAATCTTCCACTTAACTGGGCAGCGCTTGTCGTGAGTCACCTTGCGTCCCTCAAATCATGTTTGACAGCTGACGGCAAGGCGGGGCTACACTCTGATGGTCAAGAAAGTAGAAAGGTTACGAACGTGACTTCAGGGCGACCAAACCCACGGTGTGATGATATCACTATTATTCAGGATCGACATCCTATTCGCTGGAATGCTTCTATCTCAAGCAGCTTGACTCGACTTCGTGTGGCTGACTTTATTTTGAGAGAGTTGTCTCTTGAATACGATGAGGCTTCGTTGAAGGACTTGAAGTATTCTGCCCCGAAAAAAGAAAATATTTCTGACGCTGCTTTGAAGCGTGAAGGCCCAGACAGCTTGAAACCTTCAGAGCCAACTCTGAATAAAGACATGATGTCTCTACATCCTTTGACTTCCAGCAAGAAGCTGGCGATCCCAAAGCTCATGCTCGGAGGGCACAGAAATTTAAGTTGCGATGACGAACCACTTTCTGCGGAACTCGGCACTGCCCCTGATACCATCAGAACAGGTGATCAAACGGGTTTACAACCTTCGGTCCCTCTTGTCAGTGACCTAATGGAAGACGTGACTCTGCAAGAGGAGTTGGAAGAATCGAGAAGTGCACTTAACTCGAACGAATCTTTTCTTCATGGTAGTAACCGCACATCAACAGCAAGGGGAGGCTTTCAACATTCTGCTGTATCCGAGCCTACGACGTATTATTCTTCTGACGGATGCTTAACTGACACTCAAAGTGAGGGCAATCAGTATCCTGATAAGCAGCATGATTCCTCAGGATTTCACGAGTTCAAGCCGTCGCTAAACATCGTAAAAGCTACACCAGCACACCCAGGTGCAGATATACATGCTTCTGATGAACGCGAGGATCATCAGCACCCTACGCCCATGTCGTTGGAGAGCTTCGCAGGAAAATTGTATTGTTCCAAGCGGGGTTGTCGCAGGTTGTACCATGATGTGAATGTGCACGCGGCTATGATCGAACTTCTTTTGATTTTACTCGTTCACGTGAAACCCCAACAAGAGGAAGCTGTCAGGAAAGAGTTCTCTTCAAGATCTATTGATGAGGAAGCCCAAGCGCCGCCACGAAAACATTATCTCACACAGCTTCACTTTGAAAACCTGGTGCACGACGTTCCGCTTCTTCTTCGAGCTCATTTAAATCATGTTGGTAACGTGGCTGCAGTATCTTTTCTTGTTTCTAAAGTTGAAGCACTTGGTAATGATGTTGAAAGGTTGCTTCGTTTGTCATGCGACGCGTTCTTTAGACCGGAACGGTACTCCACAAAAACATTCGTTGCTCGAGGTGCCTTTGCCGAGGTATACAGGTGTCATCTTCCTTATGAACTTGGTACGCTTAGATCCAATGAGGTGGCTGTGAAAGTGATAGACCTGACTCAAAATGTGCACGACACTTTATCTGCGACTGCCGTCTATTCTGAAATAGCCTTACTTGAAGCATTGGAACGCGAACCATTTGTTGCTAAACTGCTCGATTACGGTGTCTCAATGGACAGCTTTTTTATTGTCATGCAACACTACCCAACATCACTTAAACAATGGAGAACCAATCACGACAGCGACAAACCGGGTGAAATTTCTGAAGCCTCCCGACATTTACTCTTATATTCTGCTATTTACGCGCAATGTCTCGAGGCTGTCGCAGCATTGGAAAGATTTGGAGTGGTTCATTATGATATTAAGGCTGATAATTTCTTACTCGATCCAGCACAGGGTTGTTCTGTAAGCGAATTCTGGAATCCACCCGAACGTTCAACTTTGTCTTCATTCCGTATAGTCATCACGGACTTTGGTGAGAGCCGTTTATTTGCTCCAACAGAGACTGCAGGTACTGCAAGAAACAAAGGAACAGAGTATATTAAAGCACCTGAAATGCTGACAGTGAGCTCTTTGTCGAAGATAGATGCGACCATCTATGACAGACGGAAATCAAAGAAGTGTGGGCATCCTTCAGATATCTGGGCTCTTGGCTGTCTGCTTTATGAAATTATCTTCAATTCATTCTTACTGTATGAAGCTGATTGGGTACACTTTTTCCTGCGCACAGTCACACCGAATGCCGATTTGCTTCCATCTCAGTCAATGAAGCGTTTGGAGACTCTGCCGGCGATTAAGCAATTTATCCTGTGGATTTTAGTGCGTGATCCAAGCCTGCGGCCAAAGTTGGGTGAAGTAAGAACAAAGTTTGCTTCCCTCCGGATGATGCTCGACCCTGACGTTGTTTCTTTCTCAGACGAGTTTGCCTCTGTTTGTTGGGATAGAAGTGACAGCTTGTGGTCGGTACGTGCGGGGATTCCAGTTCCTCTGGAAACAAGGTGGCCGGTCGAGGTGGCCGGATCTCAGTATAAACCTCTATCTATATTCTTCCCAACAACGTCGAACTCAGGGGCAGAAGACAAAAATGTGACTTGTTCACTCCCTTCTGCTGCAGGTCCTTGGAGGTTTTTGCCTGGAAAGATTTTCCGAGCGTTCCGATCAGCTTCTCGGCTTGATGGCGTATACATAGGAGACATGGACTATGTGCTTGAGATGTCCCTACAGGAACTAAATATTCCAGTCATCATCTGCACCCGAAAACAATCCATGGATGGTATTTCGACATCTTGCTCATTAAAAGAGTTATCGAAAATCGAAACACACGAGTCCAAAGCTGTCACAAGTTTCACTAAACGCGCGGCGGAAGTTGGAATTTCCACACACTGTGTCGCTCTTCCGTCTATTTCTGATTTCAGTCTTGACGCCATTTCTTCATTTGCTGAAGGACTGCGATACGCGGAACATCTGTTTGCAAGAACATGTGGGCTGGAAACACAAAATGTCTGTCAACTGAATGATGGTCAGAGAGATCACCTGCAGCACAATCGAATCCTAATCGTATGTCCATCCAGTGACTGGACGTCGGCTTTGGCAGTAGCAGCAGCACTTCATATCTATGTCAAGGGAGGAGGTGTGCGTGCTGCAGCACTAGCTCTGTCTATGCCTGCAAGTTTTGGAGCTGGGAAAGTCATGCTTCATCCCACTGATGCTGCAAGGTTGACCGCGTGGGAAGCTCGTGAATTCGCCGATGCAGCTCTCAGAAATCAAAGTAGGAGTGCTTGAAATCGTACTTGCGTCGCGCGGACGAGCGGAGGAAATTTCAAAAGTATTGCGAAGACTCTGGTCATTTGTCGGGCAAACTAAGATACTTAAGGAGCTATAGGTGTTTATTTCAATACGAAGATACTAACACTAATGAAAGCGGTACAACGAGGCCTTCTATGGCTACGCGGACTGGTATTCACTCGACCCGCCCTCAGGCTTCAAGCCCCCGTCCTTTGACACCTTTGTTGAAACCTCATACTTCATTGTGGGTTGTATCGCCATGTGAAGTTGGGCATCGAGCCCTGCCAGGGATCCAAAGAAAAGATCAGCCACTGGCATGAGCAACCATTGAATTTGAGAGAGCACCTGCCACCACATGGGTGCGGCGTTTGCCTCAAAATGTCGGCGGTCGTGAAGAAGGAACATTCTGATGTAGAAGTCTCCAATCATGAACATTGTTGTAGCAAACATCATGGGCAAGAAGCAAAGCATGGCGAGCTTGCGGAGCCCTATGCCAAACGGATATGTTTCAAGTACAGGGTTAATCCAGGTGCTCACAAGAGAACCAAGCATCACTGTGACCCAGTACAGGGTCCAGCTGATGTGATGTTCAGAGGCGTGCGAAAACAGTTTGTAAACTTTGCGAAAAGGCACTCGATCCTTGCGGGCAACATACTGGCAAACGATGTACGCGAGGTCGATAGCACCCCATGCATGTCGTTTTGCTTGCGTGTATCTCGCTTTGTTCGCAGCCCACCAGGTCTCATCCTCAATAGCATCGTTGCCCATGAATAAAAATACAGGTACGACGCGGAAGTTCCCGTCGCGGCGGAACCAGCATTTCAAAAAATGATGCCAGTCCTCGGGAATGATGTCAACATCCCAGTATCCGCAGTCAATAGCCGTTTTAAAGGATTGGCTGTAGATGGCAAACGGGAACGGATGACTGAAAGGACTTGCGAGTTGACCCAAAAAGCCGACAGAATCGATTAAGGCCTTGATGCGGACAATAATAGGCACAGCCCAAATGTTGGGAAAGAAACACTCCACAGCTTGATAAGTCGTGTTGTAAGGCATCGGATCTTGAGCATGGTGAAAAGCGAGACAATCCATAAATTGTACATCAAAGTACGTATCTGCGTCGCAAATGGTGAGAAGGACATCTTCGGGGGCGAATCCCCACGTATCAACCAAAGTGTGCTTGACACAACGAACCGCCCAAGCGGTGTTGGACGACTTTCCAACAGCTTCACCCTCAGCGAGCACGTGCGTGGTGTAAAATAACCCCAGAAGGCCATCTCCAAATTCTGCTAAGAGAGCTTTCACCTTCTCTGGAGCCTCTGTGTCACGACTTTCAGTGGCGAGGCACACAATAAGCTTCTCTTTAGCACAAGACTGTGCGTGGAGAGTTCCGACAGTTTTTCTCAGCGTCCCAAGGGGTTCTTTGTAGGTCGGAATGACGCACACGTGGTACAGGGAATCAAACTTGGCTGTTAAGCTTTGGTATTCAGCGAGACCTTCGGAAGACAGAATGGGCAAAGCAGGGCGACCGGCTTTGAACACAGGGCCTTGTGGTCCGAAAGTGCGTTCGATGATGGGACTCTTCTGCTCTGGATTTTTTGCGAGTTCGTGCCAGTTAGCATCTCGATAGGCATGGCACTTCGGGATACCTACAAAAAGCGAGAACATCGCAGAGTGGATTCCTTTGACCCAGCCATAAGAAACATAACAGCAAATGAACACAACGGTTAGCGCAGGCGAGACGCGGGCGCCCCAGAAGGTCACGAACGTGATCATAAAGATGGAGATGAAGGCGGGCGTGGCGAACACGAAGCGTTCGAGAGCGCCCCCAGAATACGCGAAATCCGACTTTGAGTCCGCCGAGGGCGTGCTGAGGTATCCGGAGCGCTTCGAGAGCGGACTCGAAGCAAACTCATTCGCTTGCTTCCGCGAGGAATCTGCCATCTTGCCCCGCAGGCTGGGCAGAAATGTGGCGCAGCGCAACGACGGTGGGGCGTGGTGCGCGCGGGAATGGGGTCGGAGCGGATTGACGCGCCTTTAATTTGGGTGTTACTCCTTCGTTCGTTCGTTCGTTCGTCGTCGTTCTCGTTCGTAAAATTCTCCGAGGTTTTTTGCGCCTTTTTATTACGTCTTCTTCTTTTCTGCATTGCTGAGGTTTTGGATTTGCTCGTCGCGCTGCGCTACGCACACCCCGTGTGCGCCGTACTTTTGTTGGGGTTAAGAAACGCCACGTCATCGTGTCCGCATATGACGAGCGCGTACTCTTCTCGAGCGTTTGTGGATTCGTCGGGAAAACTTCTTCCTCGTTCTCTTCGTTCCCAACGCAGACGAACTGGAAGATGCTTGTGCACCGTTTCTAGACGGTCGGAGAGCGAGCCCATGGTGCGCGTGGAAGTGACGCGAGGAGATACGTCGAGTACTACTCATCTTCGTGAGCTGTGCGTACGCAACTTTGCACTCGTCGATGAACTGCACGTGAGTTTTCATCCTCGTCTAAATATCATCACTGGACAGTCTGGAAGTGGCAAGTCCGTGCTACTTGAAGCCATCGCTCAGTTGTGTGGTGCTTCTGCTCGGGAAGAGTGCATCCGAAGCGGTGCCGATTGCGCCGAATTGGAGGGAAGATTCTGCGTTGGGAGAGACACAATTACCGAAATAAACTCAGTACTTCGAAAACAAGATGTTCCTGAATTGGCTGAACCTTCATCATCGCAGTCTTCGGTAGAGTTGGTTGTGGAGCGTCGCCTGGCCTATATCGATGACCAACGTCCAGGATCTGGCGTTGACCAGCAAAGTGCTGATATAAACCAACGTCAGACGCAGAGACGAATTCGTAGCGTCTGCCGTGTGAATAATACGGTCGTACCGGTGAAATGCCTGAGAGAGTTGGGCAAAGTTCTGATCGACTTCAATGGCCAAGGCACGGCAGGTTCTATTGCAGATGAGGAGGCTCAAAAACAGCTTTTGGATGATTGGGCTGGGACACGCCATCTTCGGAGACGCTTCGACGAACTTGCTGGGGTGCTTCTCGTGCACCGCTCTGAACTTGCGTTACTGGAAGAGATCTCGCTAGATGAGCGACAAGAGCTGAGTAACTTGATAGATACAGTACAAGCAGTAGAGCCTGTCAGGGGCGAAGACGTTGCACTGAAAAGTGAGTTGCGTCGCTTGGAAGAAGCCCGAATGACTGTTGACACGTGTAGCAGTGTGATGAGTACGCTTGGTGGCGACGGTTCTGTCGTCGACACTCAGGGTAGTGTTCGGAGTGGTATCAGCAACGCATCGATGCAGATCAAAGGCCTGCTCAGTAATGCACAACGGTCAGCACTAAGTGTCGGGGCAGAACGCGGAAATAATGCCTCAAGCGGAGCAGGTAAAGCGACAGATTCGCTACCAATTCCGGATGGTAGTTCCGATGACGCCGAAGCTGCGTTGGCGGGGCTTCGAGATGCATTGTCGAAGTGTCGTCAAGCTGAACTTCTCGTGTCAGAAGCAGAGCGGCGAGTCGCTGATTATGTCACTCTTCTGCGTGCTGACCCCTACTACCAAGAAGAGTGCGTTACCCGACTCCGTAAGTTGGACCGGCTGTGCCGAAGCATCGGTGTCCGGTGTGTTGAAGAAGCTTTTGATGCTGCTGAGGTAAGGAATTTCGCAACCCATCGATTCGGATTTTCACCCCTTTTTGTCAATCGTCCTATAGTTTCACGTTTCCTTCGCGTGCGGACTCAAACAATCTCCTCCACCATGATAACTGCGCAGGTTGCGAAAGCAAGACTAGATGCTGCGGAAAACTTTAGGGAAAGACGCGAAACACTTACCGATTTGGCAGCTGCTGCAGAAGCAGAATTGGCCGAGGCTGGACTAAAACTTGCCACCTCTCGTCGAACTGCAGCGGGTGCGCTGCGTCGTGACGTCACGATTGCCCTTTCCAAGCTTGCAATGGAGGGTTGCCGCTTTGATGTCTCGTTGAGTTGGGAACATATCTCCAGCGATCAAGTGATCCCAGCAACGCCACCAGCTCTCAGCATTTATGTCGACGAATCCGCAATGGATATTGGTGAAGAAGGTTCTTCGCAATACCGAGTGCAAGCCGGTGGACTTGACCGTGTGACGTTTCTCCTGGCGGCCGGACCAAACGAGTCCCTTCGTTCTATGAGCTCAGTAGCCTCAGGTGGTGAAACCGCCCGGCTCTTACTCGCGATGAAACTCTCGCCCGCAATTCGGGCGACGCATGGGGAGGAGGGCGTGGAACCGGACGAAGTGCCAGGATGTGCTCGTTCTCTACAGGGCGAGTTGCGAGGTGTTGCTGCTGAGGCAGGTCTATCCTCACTCATGCAGACGCGTGATGCCTTTGGTGGTGCAGTGGCATTGAAATCTCGCAGAATCTCAATCTTTGACGAGCTTGATAGTGGCGTTGGTGCTCGAATTGGGGGTAAGATTGGGTCTTCCCTCCGATTGCTGGCTGAAAAAGGAAATCAACAGGTGCTTTGCGTAACGCATTTGCCACAAGTCGCGGCATTTGGAGACAGGCACTTACGTATCAGTAAGGAGGTGGCACATCACGGGTCGGCGCAGACGACGGAAGTTTCCAGTGAGAGCAGGATTCGAATCACCGTAGAGGTGTTGCAGGACGATGAATCGCGTATTGAGGAGATCTCAAGCATGCTCGGCTTGGGAGATGACGAGGGAAGACGGTCAGCGGTAAGGATGCTTCAGACAAGTGCAGCTTCAGCTCCAGATTTGTGATTTTTGTTTTCTTACGAACATCGAGCTAACTAGCTAGTGCGTTTCGCTTGTAGCGCCGCTGTGTCCATAAACGCCACCCTATCATCTGACATAACTTCGATCTCGGGTGCAAGCACTCGAACGTACCGATCGAAATAGAGAATTTGCTTCAGAAGCAACCCAAACTCTCGAGGGAATTTTACTCCTCGTTTTTCACCCACCTGTACGACATCTACTAGTAACTGACTAACCGCTTGTTGATCCACAGCCAAAGTAGCAGCTACGCCATCTCCATCGCCAGTCTCTGAAACAACAATATCAGGATCCAATTGATCCAAGGACTCATATATAGTTCGCAAATCGTTAGCGAATTCCGCGGTGTTAACATCGGTCTGGGCTGCTCCCATTTGTACTAGCGACTTTGCCATGAGAGTATAGTCTCGCGATGCGGTTGCTTGAAAAAATACCTGCACGGCACCCCGAACACCGGGGGAAATACGCCCAACGATGCCAAAATCTATGAACGCAACGCGCCCCTCTTTTGTGACCAACAGGTTTCCAGCATGTACATCAGCATGAAAAGATTCGCAGGCGAGAACAGAGCCAAACCACGTGTTTAACGCGGTGATAAGAATCTGTTCAGCATTGTCCTCAACCCCCGTGATTTCGCGAATCGCATTCAGGTCTGTCAAAGGACAGCCGTATATCCGTTCAAGAGTCATCACCTTTTTCGAGGATTCGCCTAGATACACGTAAGGAGCTATGGCGTCTTTTATTTCAGCGTTGTCCAAATAGGCTTGAAACGCGATAATGTTTTGCGCTTCCTTGGTGAAATCCGTCTCTTCCATGATCGAGCCGCGTATGTCTCTGACGATATCAACCAGTGAAAGTCGCGCAAGGTCTGGATTGAGAAAAGTTAGCACTCGCGATGCCACATAGATGAAGGACAGGTCTGCTTTGAGGGTGTCTGTCACGCCAGGCTTCAAAACCTTGATGACGACATTTTTCCTGCTCCCCCTTAATACAGCGGCGTGGACCTGTGCCACAGAGGCTGACGCCAGTGGGACCGGATCAACTTTCTCAAAAATGTCCTCAACCGGCCTTCCGAGCTCGGAAGCGATGATTTCCCGAACAGTGGAGAAAGGTATCGCCGGAGCTCGATCAAAACACTTTTGGAACTCGCGAACATATTCATCAGGGAAAAAAGTGGGCGAACTCGCGATGAACTGACCAAGCTTGATGTAGGTTGAACCCAAGGCCTCAAAGAGTTGGCGCAACAGTTCTTCGGGTTTAGGGGGATTCGCAGGGTCTGTGAGAAGGCGAGTCCCAAGTGCGGAGCAAGCTTGTGCTGCGTAGAAAGTGCGGGACACGCCGCTCGGTCCCGTGGATATAGCGATTTCTACAATCTCTCGAAGTAGTTCAGCTGCCTCTTGCGCGCGCTTAGTAACGTCCGGGGAGGGTTGACCGGAGGAGGTCGTCGAATACGCTGAAGCAGGTTGATGAAACACCAAACGTTGTCGCCGAGGTGCTAAAAGGCGCTTCGCGCTTGGCCTTGGCGACGATGCACTCGTGTAGCCTCTGATACTCCACGCCGGCATAGTTATCGCTTTGTGACATACTGTCGAAACCATCACCGTACTAGTCACCGTCCCTCGGTATCCCTTGCGTTTCGCACAAAAGCTATCAGGTCTCAAGTCGGTGCAGTGCGGACGGAGTGCCAAGTAGTGATGACGAGGCGAGTCAGGTCTCAAGTCGGTGCAGTGCGGACGGAGTGCCAAGTAGTGATGACGAGGCGAATCAGGTCTCAAGTCGGTGCAGTGCGGACGGAGTGCCAAGTAGTGATGACGAGGCGAATCAGGTCTCAAGTCGGTGCAGTGCGGACGGAGTGCCAAGTAGTGACGAGGCGCGAAATCCGCCGAGCGACGTCACGCACGAAGTGCGTGGATTTCGTCCCCAAAACTCCAAATATCTTGAAGTCTTGAAACTCGCTCGCTCGCTCGCTCGCGTATCGTAGTGTACGAGTTCATTTTCACGTGCGTCCGATCTAACGGACAGCCGAGCCTCGACGATTCCTAACGGACCTCAAGGGGACAACATGCAGGTGTGCCATCGTACTCTTTTGAAGCGTGTCTTTCCGTATATTTGAATGCGCGGATGTCACCGTCGTGAGTGTACACCTTCCCCGTGTCGCTGAATCTTCGTGTCCCACCTTTTTATTGTGCAGGCGCCGTCAGAGGTCCAAGCAAAGAGCGTCGGCGAGGTTGTGCTTTCCTGGAACACAGAGCTCGAGAGTCGCACGGTGCGTTTCGCAGACTGCATTGATTGAATTCACTTTGCTCGTAGAGCTCACTTCCCCTTGCGTACCATGTCGTAATAACCTCGAACTCTCCCTTGGTTCGCCTTCGCAGAACTTTTTCAAGTCGAAGGCAAAAAGTCTGGCAGAGTGGGATCGCCACATCTTGAAAAACAGGCACCAGCTCATGGCCTTGCAGGCGAGTATACAAATATGAAGCATTGTCCCAGAATCTCCGTCCCTTACCTTAGGTGTTCATTCGTAGGTCTCGAGCGTTAGCGAGGTGCTTATTCTATTTACCACCCGTGCCGTTGACTTACGCGAGTTTGACGTCGCTCCAATCACAGGTTGACCTCGGGAAAGCCTCCACCTCCCAAGACAGGCTGGAGCGCCAGCTCGATATCCTTCAAGTTCACCAAAAACAGATCAGTGATGCGCTGAACGTCATGGAAGCCGAGGCCGAACACCTGTCGAGGTGGGTACACTTCCACGATCGATCTCGGTATAGTTCTCCCCAAACCAAACTCACCTTCCTCGCCGTACGTATGTTTCGTAGGTCTCCCCAGCACAGCGCCGCACTTGATAGTCAAACGTCCAGCAGCCAGGAGACACTTTACAGCCTTGCAGAATCCATAAGCGCTCATCTCAGTAGCCTGGGTGACGCGCTTCACGGGATCGTTCCGTCATCCACAAGTGCCGAAGAGGTACGCAAAATCGAAGCTTTGTTAGATGTCGCGTGCGCGACGAACCGCGCGCCCAAGCGCACGCGGGTTCGCACGCGTACGGAACCGTTTCTGGCTGGTGCGCAGTTTCTAACTTGTACCGTTTCCCGTTTTTCCGAAGGAATCCAACCACGCGACGGAAGCGTCAGGATCGAACACCGCGTTTCCCAGCGAAGTGCTACAGGCAAACCTACAAACCTTACACTCCATCGAGCAAAAAATCGGTCATGCCTCTGCCGCTTTGCGTTAGCCTAGCTCGTAGAAACACACATTTCACCTGCTACGTACGCACGGCACGTATCTCTCATTCTTGTGACGTATTTTTTGCATCACTAGCTCCTCTCTCGCTGCTCGTCTATTATATACGTATTCAGTTGGCCAGCGCAGACTAATAACGTTTCACGCGCAAAACTCCGCATGGCTGGCAGTCACCTCCGAGCTCGCGTATTTCTATTGCCACTTATTCCATCTGCTGGCCCCTTGTTCCTCGCTCGTCGCTTCATCCTTCATCTTCACTCAAAATAGCAGCAAAAAAAAAACAGGTATATTATATATTTCTCGTGCCTCTCTGTTCGGGCGGCGCAGGTCTCCGGCGCGCGGCAGTGATGGAGGCGACAGAGCTCGCAGGCCATATTTCTGCAGGCGTCATCGCGGGCACCGTAGTCGAGGCGACGTTGTATCCTATAGACACGATAAAGACTCGTTTGCAAGCCGCGCGCGGGGGATCGTCGGTGAACTGGAGAAATCTGTATAAAGGGTTCGGCGGGAACCTCGCAGGCGTCGTCCCCGCCTGCGCGGTATTCTTCGCCTTGTACGAGCCAGCCAAGCGTATACTGCTTCCTGACGATGGGGATAGATTGAAAAATTCCGACCGCACGGTCGGTGCGCATCTCATCGCCGCCGCATCCGCCGGACTTGCAGCCTCCATCGTGCGAGTGCCGACCGAGGTTGTGAAGTCTCGCATGCAGACCGGGCAGTTCGCGAGTGCGCGAGGTGCGGTGTGGCACATCGCCTCTCGGGAGGGCATCGCAGGCGGGTTGTTCGCTGGATTTGGCTCATTTCTTCTCCGCGACTTACCGTTTGACGCGATCGAGTTCACATCTTACGAACAGATCAAGCTCGCTTGGTCATCCGTCGGCGGCCACGAGATCAAGCAGCACGAGTCGGCAGTCGTCGGAGCGGTTGCGGGAATGCTGGCAGGCGCGGTGACGACGCCTCTTGACGTCGTAAAAACACGACTCATGACACAAGGGGGGATGAGTGGGGACACACGTTACTACAAAGGCGTGACGGACTGCGTGACACGGACGGTGGCGGAGGAAGGCTGGATCGCCCTGCTTAAGGGGATCGGCCCGAGGGTGACGTTTATCGGGCTCGGGGGTGGTGTGTTCTTCTTCGTGTGGGAAGGCGCGAAGAAGGCGTTAGGGGTGGACAAACGATCGGCAGGTTCCAGTATGACTAGAGGAGACGGAGGAGGTGACGTACGTGTGAATTCATGAAGGATGGGCGTTGCGAAGGACTCAGTGGTGGAGCTGTGCACTAGACGGCGGGTTCAGAGGCGTTGAGAGGCTGGGCGGAACAACTTTGATTTTAAATACTTGAGGGTAATATTTTTTGTTTTCCCTGAGGACTTTCTTTCACGTCCCAACGGCAGCCACAACACCACGCGCGTGCGTCGCACCAAACACCTCCACCTCACCACGGTGCCCTCTAAATCCCTCACCGGCGCCGCGATACGTGCGGGCAGAAAGGTACGCGTGGCGCACGCGACCGATACGCACGACTCCTCCACGCAAGAGGCTTTCCCCAGCCTTCCGCAAGACGTCGTGGTCACGCACATCCTCAGATCTGACACAGATCCAATCGTTCTCGCCCGGCTACGCGCGGTGAGCCGCGCGATGCGCGACGCGGTGGACACGACGGGCCTTTCGGTGAAAGAGGTGTCGGCTGAGGAAGCGTCACAGCTCGGGTACTTAGATACGCTTAAGCACAAGGCCCAGAGACGTCGCCACCGCACCCCTCAGGTTTTAGAGCCCACCCCGTTAACAGCGGAAGCCGCAAAGTGTTTCGCAGAAATTGCTTTGTTTGCGGATCGGCGCGACGCGAAAGAAAGGGCGAGGCGTCTTTCGACTTCGTGTTTCAGTGGTTAGTGCGAGTGGCGGAAACCGTGAGTGATGGGAACCGCGGCGGGGTTTCTGGTGGTTTGGCACGTGGCGAAGCGGTGCAAAGTGAGGGGAAATAGCGGGGAAGCGGCGTAGAGAAGAGGGACAGAGTTGTGTGAGCTTCCGGTTAGTAACGAGACGAGTAACGAGACGATTGCGATTTGATGAGACACGAAAAAACGAGTAGTCTCAAATACCACCAACCGTCGTCTCCGGTTTCATCTAGAGGCCAACCGCCTGGAGTGGCCAGAACCTAGTCACGCACGCGCGCGTGCACACGGGGGAAAAGAAGTTTACGTGCGGCGAAAGCGGGTCGTCGTTTACGCCGGACGTGCCGGGGTGCGGCAGAAAGTTCGGGTACAAAATCGCTTTGGAAAGACACAGGGAGGTGTGCAAGGTCGTGTCCGGGATGAACGCGGTGGGTGGGATGGAGGTTGTTGATGAGGGCGATGCTTCGGGTTGAGGGTTGTTCGGGTTGTTTTGGTGACGAGTTGGGGAGGGAAGACGTGTTGGTTGGCGCGGTGTTTCGAGACGAAAAAATTCAACGTTCTGAAAATTAAGTCCTCATTCCTACGCGGTGAAGCGTCTGTCATACATTGCTGAATTGGTATTCCGCGGAGACGGTTCGAAAAAAAAACCACCTGTTGAAAACGCTACAGCCGCTCGCGCGCGTGCATCGCACGTCAACAGCATCTCCGCGCCCCGTCCACCCTCTCTGGGGACAGAGACTCATCTTTTTTCAAACACGAAAAACAACTGCTCCTTTTGCGCACGTCGAGTCTCTCGTGCCTTTCCCTTTTCTCGCTCCCCTCACTTCGTGTTGAGTTGTTTAGGCTACAGGAGGCACCGCTTTGATGAAAAAGACACTCGTTGAGAAAGTCGGCGAAGTAATAAAGTTTCGAAAAATCAGGAAACAGGTACCAGGTACTGTAGCAACTCTGGAATGAGCGCTGTGAGGTTGCGCGGCGTGGGGTGACGGGGTCTACCGCTGGGTTGTTGCTCGCGGTACGCACACGCGCGTGAACGTTTTCGAAGCGTTCTTTGCGTGTCTCGTCGTCGACCTTGAGCTCTCGCCGCTTCAAAATGGCCTCGCCCCCTCGCGGCGTTTCTGTTTTCCCATTTGCGTAACTTGCGTAGGCGCAATTAGTGTGAGTACCACGACGTCAACGCGACTGGTCCGGGCTGGGTCGGCAAACGTTTTGGCAAATCACGATGCCGAGAAATAACGGGATGCTTGAGGAAAGCTTTATTTGCGAGGAAAATTGGGGAAGACGTCAAGTGTTTCCGTAGAATTCCTCGCGGTTCCCATTTCTGTCAGTTCCGTGATTGGCCGAACGCCCGGAAGGTCGACCGGATGAAAACGTGACAATCGGCAAACAGGGAGGCGTAATGTAATTAATCGGGAATAAACAAGAATTAAAACGAATTTCACTTTCTTCTGACTGTTTGCATGTGGCCATGTGCACGAATTTGTCCGCATTTGCGTTAAAAACGACGTTTAGCACTCGTATTTATTAATATTGCACCCATCATCCAGCATCCATCCGCCACTCCTCGGCACACCCGTCGACAACCACCCCCCCTCCAACTCCGCAAAGATGCCCCCTAAAGCCGCCCCCGCCCACCCCAAGTACGAGGACATGGTGAAAGCCGCCATCCTGGCCCTCAAGGACAGGAACGGCTCCTCCGTCCCCGCCATCGGCAAGTACGTCGGCTCCAACTTCAAGCTCCCCGGCAACTTCAAGAAGATCCTGTCCACGCAGCTCAAGAACCTGGTCAAGTCCGGCAAGCTCGTCAAGGTCAAGGCCAGCTACAAGCTCGGCGAGGCCCTGAAGAAGGCGCCCAAGAAGCCCAAGAAGAAGGCTGCCCCCAAGAAGAAGAAGCCTAAGGCCAAGAAGGCCAAGAAGCCCAAGGCGCCCAAGAAGCCCAAGGCGGCCAAGAAGGTCGCCAAGAAGGCTGCCCCCAAGAAGAAAGCCGCCCCCAAGAAGAAGGCTGCCCCCAAGAAGAAGGCTGCCGCCAAGAAGGCGAAGAAGTAAACAGCCACAACCACAAGTGTTGTTGTTGTGCTTCCGACGACGAGGAGGTGAGGTAACGAAAAGGCACCTCTGTTCAGAGCGCGACCTTCGTTTCCTCTCCTCCGCTCCTTCCATCACGGTGTCTCCTCGACACCACCATCCGCGCTCGAAGAATTCAAAGACAATTTTGAAATACATCTGCACCTGCCTCGACAGGAGATGGATGTTTCTATAAAAACAGCCATAGTCCACAGCACCAGAGGTAATAGTCCCTTCCTACTACTACCTCTGACAGCACCATCGTCACGCCATGCATGGTTCTTCAGATTTAACACACAACAAGCTAGACTATCGTCACACAGGCGCATGGTTCTAATCAGATTTAACACACAACAACAACAACAAGCAAGGCAAGACTCGACTTACATCTCACCTCCTACCCATCTATCGAACACTCTGCTGCTGTCTCGCACCTCAACCAGCGCGGTGGCGCCGTCGCGCTCGTACTCGCGCTCGACAACCTTGCAGACTCCGCGAGCTGTTGACCACCCAGCACTGATAACGAGGTTATTTCCAGACACGACAACTCCCGTCGTAATTCCACCAGGAAGGGATATATGCTGAGCGTCAAGGATGTCATCGCCATCTTCCTTCCTCAGAATCCTCGCGCGCTGACTTGTCTCCTCGCACTCGAAATTGAACCTCCCAGTACCTTCATCACGCGCGTCCTCTTTGTCAGCGATATGGCTCGCCGGAATCGCTAAACGGTTGAACGATCGCCATTCCCCGACAGAACTCTCCGCGGGCTCCGTGGAAAGCGTCGCAATCTCGGTTAAAACCTTTAATTCTTCTTCGACATCAACCTCACCGTTTGCTCGCTCAGGTCCCAACCATTTCTCTATACTCACCACAACTTTCCCCAGGCGAAACTTTTGCGCTGCAGTTGAGTCCTTTGTAAAAATTGTTTGCAAAACTCTCGCACACTCAGCGCCCCCTGGAGCTACAATGTTGAACTCAAACTCCTGAAATGAGAGAAGAACAAGGGCGGGATCGATGATACAAGTGTGTAAGAACACGAATTTCGCATGTGACAGAAAACGTTGGCGAGCACGTGGATACAAGCAAGTAACAAGTTGCACGCGCTTGGAAAAAAACCAAAAACCGAAAAACGAGGACAAAATGAACATTTTTTCATGAGTTCCAGCGCACCTGTTGTGTTTCGCAGAGATCTTTTGAGAGACGCATGGGTCCTGATGTGTATGTGCCATCCTCAAAATATGCCTGTATCACCGCCGACATGGAAAAAATAATTGAGTGGGGTTAGTGCGTCTGGTACAACTCGCTTGCGGGGAAGGCGTATGTGTTGTGCCTTGCACTGAAATTTCACAGCGTCATAACAGACTTGAAGCAAGATATGGGACGACAAGGTGGAGAACGCAGGTGAACAGAGCAAACGGGAACGGAAAGTGGTTTCGTGTACGCACAAGTCCAGGTTCATCGTTGTGAATATTTTTCGATACCGATGTTGAATACTGCAAGAGTCGTGGTTGGTCGAAACAGGGTTAGTTTCAAGTCAGCTTGGCGTGTCGACGGTGGATGAGCCAGGTGTCTGCTCGCGTTCTCACCTCAACCCCATCTTCGCCCTGTGTAATAATGGTCGACGTTTCATCTAGACTTTTACCGTTCACTCGAATCACACGAAGCTGTCCGGTCTCTGTGGCAAGGTCAGAATCAAAGGGACAGGTGTTCAGATGTGAGCTACATTCACGCGAGAGACTATTTTCGCTCGTGCGAGACACGAGGTACAGCGCAGAGGGGTGTTTTCGCGAGTTCACGGCTCACATAGACCTGCTTTCGCACCTTGAACCAGCCTTAGTCGAGCGGGGACTTCTGTATCGCAATCGTTTGATATCAATTGCTCGAACACCGCGCTTTTTCCAATCCACACTCCCGCACATGAGTTGCAGAAGCCCGACCATCGAGGAGTTGCAAGTCGCTCCCCTGAAGTCAGGTACGTGGTGGTCTCCTGCAAGGCACGCGAAAGTCTCAGTACGAGCCAAAATAAAGTACAGAGACACAAACTAACTATTGGAGTTGGTCGTAAAGTGAACAACGACGCACCATGAAGAGGGGTTCTATATCGTATGATCTCGTCAAAGCAGTGTTTGCGGTCCTCGTCGCTCGATCGCGATTCCCGAAGTGAAGTTGATGATGCCGTCGACATGCCGGGTGCTCACCTCTGACGCGTATTGGGCTTAAAGCGCACCGACTCGTTTGGTCGGCTGAACAAAAAACCGGCGCCCTGACACAACGAGCCGACGACATCTTTGCGCACAACGTTGAGAGTGTCGGGAGTTGATGAAGAGCGAGCACTACTGTTCTCTTGATCGAAAACCTCCTGATGCTTCTTTTTTGTCAACCGCTTTTTTGCAGCTGGCAACCTGCAAGCTCATCCTGGATGCTGACATGAAAACGCGTTTGAAGCTTTGAACCTATCCACTCCTTGAATGTTTTCTGAAGTGCTGGGCACCCACTACTCCCCGCCCCACATCCTTCTCTAACGCTTTATCAGGATGGCTCTTCGTCAGTTCGTTCGTACCACCGCGCCCAAGATGGGTCTTCAGGGCAGCATTCCTGCCTTGAGCACCTCGATCGCGCGTAACTACAGCACGGGTGAGAAGGTTTTTCGGTTTCCTCCAGACCCTTCTCCACCGATCTTCGCGTGTTTCCTTTCCCTTCCTTGGCGTTCCTGCGAAGATGCCAGAGCACCTCTTCGTTATCCTCAGCTGCTAGCGACTGACATTTTCCACGCCCAACCATTCGTCGCTTCGCGCAGTCATCGAAGGCCTGAAGTATATGCAGTCTCACGAGGTAAGTGCCATGAACGGCCCAAACTTTTTCCCCCACTGTCCTCGATTGGCCAAAACACAAAGCACGCCTTCCCTCCCAAGGTTTTAAGCCAGACACATGACGCATTATCTGACGCGAAGACCCTCTGCGCATACTCTGTTGCAACGCCATGCTATCCCACAGTGGGCCAAAGTCGAGGGCGACATCGTCACTGTTGGTATCACCGACCACGCGCAAGCTGAGCTCGGCGACGTCGTGTACGTCGAGCTCCCGGAAGTTGGTTCCACCGTCACGCACAAGTCCACGTTTGGCGTCGTGGAGTCAGTAAAGGCTGCCTCTGATGTGTACTCGCCGATTTCGGGCGAGGTGGTGGCGATAAACGAAGATCTCGCCGATTCGCCGGGTAAGGTCAACGAGGGTTCTTATACCGATGGATGGATGATGAAAGTGAAGATGTCCTCCCCCGCGGAGCTTGACTCGCTCATGGATGCCGCGCAGTACGAGGCGGCGTGCGATCAGTAGGAAGGGTGAGAAGGTGCTTTTAGTGGAGAAGGTTTGCCGTGACTAGTAACGTTTTCTCGCAATCAATGTTTTCATTTACAAACTCGCAACGTTTAAGAGTAGAGGTCGTCGTCATCGTCAGCGCCCGCACCTCCGGCGAACACGTTCGCGTCGCCGGTTGCGTTCAAATCGGCGCCGCCGCCCGCAGTGTTGGGGCGCGCCGCGCCGTCGGGAAAGCGGAAGTCGTTGCCGAAGCCGCGAGACTGCTGCAGCGTCTGCGAAAATGCCTGATACTTGCGGATGTCCGCATCACTGACCGAACGCCGAGCGTACTTCATGGCCTCCTCAAAATGGGCTTTGGTGATCTCGGGAACGGGGTCGACGTATTCGTCGTCGTTCTCCATGGAATCTGGGTTGGCGGCTAAAGCGCGCTCGCGCTCGATGTCGCGCTCGATGCTTTCTCGGATAGCAAACTTGCAAGCGCGTTGGCAGATTTCCGTGATGTCAGCGCCAGAGAAGCCATTCGTGAAGCGCGCGAGCGTGTCCACGTCGACATCAGGAGCAAGGGGCGACTTGCGAAGGTTTGCCTTGAAGATAGAGAGCCTGGACTTCTCGTCGGGAAGCGGAATGTATATGAGCTGATCGAGACGACCCGGACGCATGAGCGCGGAGTCGATGATGTCGGGGCGGTTGGTAGCACCAATGATGAAAACCGTCTTCTTGGAGCCCATGCCATCCATCTCGGTAAGGAGCTGGTTTAGCACACGGTCAGCGGCGCCCCCACCGTCGCCCGAGCTGGAACCACGCTGGTTGGCGATGGAGTCGAGCTCGTCAAAGAAAAGGACACACGGAGCGGATTGCCTCGCCTTGTCGAAAAGTTCGCGGACGTTCGATTCAGACTCGCCAAACCACATCGTGAGAAGCTCAGGGCCCTTCACGGAGATGAAGTTGGCTTGACACTCATTCGCGATAGCCTTGGCGAGTAACGTCTTACCACAACCTGGAGGGCCGTAGAAAAGAACACCTTTGGAGGGAGCCATTCCGAATTTCTCGAACTTCTCGGGGTGCTCGACGGGGTACTGCACAGTTTCCTGAAGTTCCTGCTTGACAGTCTCCAGGCCTCCGATGTCCTCCCACGACACGTTAGGAACCTCAACCACGGTCTCACGAAGAGCAGAGGGGTCGCTGGTGGCAAGAGCGGTCACGAAGTGATCATTGGTCACCGCCATGGAGTCGAGAATCTCGGCATCGATGGTCTCGTCCTCCAGGTCGATGACGTCCATCTTCTCGCGGATGCACTGCAGCGCGGCTTCGGTGCAAAGCGCCGCAAGATCAGCCCCGACGTACCCGTGCGTTTCCTTGGAAATCTTCTCGAGGTCGACCTCCTCGTCTAGCTTCATGTTCTTGGTGTGGATACGAAGCACTTCGAGTCTGCCAGTCTCGTCCGGGACGCCAATATCAATCTCGCGGTCAAAGCGACCGAAGCGTCTCAGCGCGGCATCAATAGAGTTTGGGCGATTGGTGGCTCCCATCACGATGACGTGCGCGCGAGACTTCATGCCGTCCATCAAGGTGAGAAGCATTGAAACGATGCGACGTTCGACTTCGCCTTGCGTTTTCTCTCGCTTGGGGGCGATGGAATCGATCTCGTCGATGAAAATGATCGCGGGAGCGTTTTTCTCAGCTTCCTCAAAAGCCTTGCGAAGGTTGGATTCTGACTCACCGGCGAGCTTGGACATGATCTCGGGTCCGTTGATGAGGAAGAAAAAGGCGCCAGTCTCGTTTGCGACGGCGCGGGCGATCAAGGTCTTCCCTGAGCCAGGGGGGCCGTACAGAAGAATACCTTTGGGAGGCTTCACACCGATCGTCTTGAACAGGGTGGGGTGGCGTAAGGGAAGCTCGACGAGCTCGCGAATTTGCGCCATCTGCTTGCGCACGCCCCCGACGTCGTCGTACCCCACCTCGTCAAGCCTCTCTTCGTCTTCCCGGTTTATGGGCTCGCCTTCGCAGAAGATCTCGGTGTCAGGCGCCACGATGCAGTACTCCGCGGGATCGGTCTCGACAACCTTGAATTCCACTCCACGCATCCCACCTCGAGCGAGAAAGGTGTCGCCCTTGCGAACGGGACGGTAGGCCTCAAGGAAGTACGGCTTCAAGTACACATCGAACAGGTTTCCGCTGACGCCCTCAATCGTGTCGCTGAAAGGAAGAACGTGGATCCGCTGCCCGTACTTCACGTCAGTGCACTGCGGGGTAAAGTACGTGTGAGATGAAACGTCAGTAACGTGAAAGGTGTCACATCCACACCATACGTGACTCCTGGTAGGGATTACCAGTTGACACAAACCGTGGTGACGCTCGAAAAATGTTGAAGTATGAGGACAGTGCAGACTTAGGGTTGATTGAGGCGACAGATCGCGGGAAAACATACCTGGTGAACGGACACGACATCGCCGAGGCGAACGCGCAAGTTTTTGCGGACGACCTTGTTCATTCGAATCTTACCCTCCTCGCAGAATTCATCAGCGAGGACGATGCAGACGGTGTCTTTCCGCTTTTTGCCCTTGATTAACACGGTGTCACCGCGGAACAGCTGGAGCTCGTCCATCTTCGCCAGATTGAGCGCCACGACGGAGTTGTCGTCGTTCACGGCCTCGTCTGTTTTAGTGCGTCGAGAGATACGGGAAAGGAAAGGATAATGGTCAGCGGGGTGAAACACACGTAATGTGGATCGTGTTCGTGGCTGACCATCGAGTGGAGGTCTCTATAGGAACCGAGCCGGGGAGTGAGGTTTGTGATTAGGGAAACGTCATCTCCAGATCTGGGGTTAGCGCTTACCAACGACAAGGCGGTTAGGGGACTTCTTGCGTTCAAGGATAGCGGTGGACACATCTTTCTTAACGCCAGAGCCCGACGGGGCGGCAGCATCGTCGGCCATTTCGTTTTTCACCATCGCCCGTGAAGGGTTTGTCCGTGCGAGGTGTTGTGGGCCGCGGGGGATTTTTTACAGCGATCGTCGTCCGGATCGATCGAGCGAGCGAGCGAGCGAGCGAGCGAGACTCCAGCAGAAAATTTTGCTTTTTGCGTTTTAATTTTTTTGCTCGCGGACGGAGTCGCGGTATTATTTAAGTCCTTTTGTCTGCCAGCTCGTCGCAGAGCTCGGTAGAGAACACGCGCTCCTTTCCTTTCCATTGCCGCATCATCTAGTTACAGCTTCCTACCAGCGTCCGGACTCTCGGCTGACAATGGTTGCTCCGCGACACGACACAGGTTTCGTCGTGCCAGAACGATTGTTAAGGACAGTTAACGACATCCCAAAGTTTCTGGCTTCGAGAGCGTGTAAGAGCCTTGTAGAGTTCATACAGGCACTCAACACGGCGAGCCGAGGGGCGAAGCTCTCGGATGATTGCACCGTGTCTCCACTGGTGCAACGCCTCCTCGACACTCTGAACACGATGGAAGGGTGGTGCGAAGAGTACCCACCTAGCCAACAGCAGATGAGATACGGCAACGTCGCTTTTAGAGAATGGCACAGTCGTTTAATGTCTTCTGCAGCAGGTGAGACAAGCATTAAAACTCTCGATAACATCCGTCTCCTGGTTACTAACACATCTCACTTCGGTTCTTTTCCTTCGTAGGCTTGGTCAGAATGGTCCTTCCTGAGGAGTATGAGGTAAGCATTCACGTGCCCGTCACGTTGCATCGTATGTCAAAAAATTGACGAGCACTTCTGTTTCTCTGTGTCGCAGGCGGCTGTCTTTGAGCTTGCGCCATACCTGTGTGAAAGGTGAGTCTGATACCATAATTCCTGCTAATCCGAACGAACACGACACGATTCCAAGACCTAGACTGGATTGCTAACTCAAGCCGCTCTCGTCTTGACTTTTGCCGTAACAGCTTTGGCAACGCTACACGCATCGACTACGGGACAGGTCATGAAAATACGTTTGTAGCGTTCCTTGTGTGTTTGTCCGAGTTAGGTCTCGTGACCAAGGACGATCATAAGGCCTTGGCGTTAAGGGTCTTCGCCAAATATGTCTCCTTGACGCGCACAATACAAATGAGATATCGGTGAGTTGTCTTGCTCGTGGCTTTCCCTTCGTACGCTGCTAATTTATTTTTTAACTCCCTTTACAGGCTCGAGCCTGCGGGCTCTCAAGGTGTCTGGGGACTTGATGATTATTGCTTCCTCCCATTCTATTGGGGAGCCTCACAGCTCCTTCACCACGATACAATAAAACCTAGCTCAATACACGTCAACCAGGTCCTCCAAACTTTTGGGGAAGAATACATGTATCTATCATCAGTGCAGTTTGTAAAACAGGTGAGCCCGGCACGTCAAACGTGTTTTTTTACTAGACTATTGTTTTTTTGAACAGAGCTGATTCCAATCACCACTGTAACATCTACAGGTCAAGAAGGGAAACCTTGGCGAAACATCACCAATGCTAAACGATATAAGCGCCGTGCTTAGCTGGGAGAAAATAAATTCGGGGCTCCTAAAAATGTATAAGGTTCGTCATGTCATGATGCGGAAGAGCATCATGCGGAAGAGCATCGCTTTTGCAAATCCTTCTAACATTTTTTTGTTCGCACGCCCAGGTAGAGTGCTTAGGAAAGTTTCCAGTCATGCAACATTTCTTGTTCGGTTCAATACTCACGCTCGAGGGGAGTGGGGGAGATTCTTTACATCACAATAATTGAACCGTCTTTGTATTAAAACTTAGAACTCACTTTTGACATCATTTTTGCTAGTACCGCTGGCCTACGGAGTGGCACTTTCTTCAGGTCATCGGGTTGATATTCTCTTTCTAACAGTGACGCAATCTGACTATGGGCCTCAGCGATGTTGCTCCTAATAGGATTAAAGATAATCTCTCGAGTTGCTGCCCCAGTTAGGTACATGGACATCTTCTCAACGCACGCGGGTAAATCTGTGTCGAGTGACTCATTCACTCGCGCGACAACTTCAGCGAGTCTTTCAGGAGCGGCAAACGCCGCACCGCTCACCTGAGAGCCATCAGTGAGCGTTCCCGAAACACGAAGAGCAGTTACCTTGGTTATGAACCCGAGCATCGGCTCCACTATTTGTCGCGTCACAGCCTGTACGATAAAATTATAAGGGTAATGTTGTCAGTTGTCTCGACGAGGTAAACGGTAAAAGCAGAAAAACAAAACACGACGGCGGAAAGGTGTCGTACCATGATGTATGCCTCGCACGCTACCTTTAAGTGGCGCTCCAATTCTCTTTGGCTGTCCACGGTGGACTCTACCAGGCGAGGTGCTCCCTTGGCAGCGAGCACGATCAACGCATTTGCATCAGGAGACGTCGAGAATAAACTTAGCTCACCAGCAAGCATTCGCCTCATCTGGCCGCGCAGGTGCGAGAAATCGAGTTCTCGAACTGGCACCGAGTGAGCTGCAAGATCTGACTCAAAAGGCGAGATTTGCTCTCTCAACACCAACAAGTGTTTGATGGCAAAAAGCTGCCCATCGAAATTACTCCTCCGGCTCATGATCATGCGGCTCGCCATCTGAATAGAGTCCGAGCATATATGCACTGCCTCCTGCGCTAGTCCTGAAAACGTTCTGGAATCCAGGCTCCTATAGAGCATAGCAAGACACGACAAAGTGCTCTGCAGAGGGGGATACCAATGCTGACGGCTTTTACCACGATCTCTGGTGGGTTTCAGACTTTGGTCAGCAGAATCATCAGGTAACACTCTTGCATCCGCCTCGTTCATGTCCGGCAGCATCCCACGTGAAGATATATTCTCTAATTTACCTGGATAATCGAGGTCTGCATCAGTGGGACGGTAATTTTCCACCTCCTCCTTGATGAATGACTGCGCGCGGAAAACGAGGCGCTCGCGAATGTCGCCGAGGAGTGCCTGCACAAATGGTCGCATCACATCACCTGTCTCCCCGTGTTTCCCAAGCTGCTCCTCCATTATCTGCAAATGAGATACGAATTCGATGGCGCGAGGCGGTGTTAGAATACATAAAGAGGTGTCTCAATAGTTGAGAAGGAAATATTCGTGTTGGGAGAACAGAAAAACGCGTCGGAATTTTACCTCCTCACTGAGCAAGTCAACCAATTCAGCGAGAGTATACACATCATTCAAAGCAATATATCGAGGACGAATTGCATCGTGCAATGCTGCTCCCATTGGCTCCATTAAAGCCCACAGGGATGACACAATGTCAGTGCTCTCCAAAGGGAAAGCGCTCTCGAACAGCTCTCGCTCCGCTCGGCAAACCTGCGTAAAGAGACTGATGATGAGTGGCTGCACAAAATTTAAGAATCAAGACCAAACAGCGTTTCATGCAAATATTACCTGTAGAAAGTATGCGCAACCAGCGCGAATGAACGCAGGCAAAGAAACTTCTGTCGAATACTCCTGCGAAAAGTTGTGAGGACAATGAGAGTTTAGTGAAAATCTATCGAAAATCGAAACTGAAGAATGGAAAGGGATTTTCGCTGTCGTCTCATAGCTGTCAGGCTTACCGAGATGCGCAGCTTGACAAAATCGAGAATAAGCGCGGTTCTCTGCTCGCAGTAAATTGCGCGACAGTCTGAAATCACTTGTGCGTACTCCTTTTTATTCGCCGTGACCCCACCAAGCCGTGCTCGAGAATCAACCTCAACCATCAGGGGCCGAAGGTTGGATATGGCGGAACGAAACTTGACATAGAGTACAGGTGTAATCAAACCTTCGCTTGACAAGGCACTGTCGTCCGTACTGTTCTTGCCCTCGACGTTGTGGTGTTGGCGAACCAGGTTCACGGCTGTACGAAGCGTGGCAAAGACATGCGATCTCACTCCTGAGAGCGCACGACTTCGAAGTTGCGAGCATTTTACCGCATACGTAGAGTACGCGGTGTATTGAGGGTGAGCGTCGATAAACGAGCTGCAGTCGTCTAGTCTTTTCAGCATAGGTATGAAACCAACTTTGTCAACTTTTGACAGACCCCCTGGGAAGCTCTGCGTGATGGTTTCCAGCTCTTCAAAGTTCTCCAGCTTTTCGTTCAAAACCTGCACGAACTGAAGCAGTCGTTTCTTTTCTGACGCTAGTTGTGAACACTCATCCTGCAACGTTTGCCTACGGCCAACGATGGACCTGTAGTTATCTTTCAGGCTATCGAAAGACTCCTGAGACTGATCTGCACTTTCCAGCAGCACGTCACACATTTTGATGTACTGTTCCAGCGCGTCCAAGTGACACCTGAACCTTTCATCAGTTTCTACCTTCCGCCTGGCCTCGATATCCGTATACCACTGATGGAACTGATGCGCAGAGTGCACGTCCACAACAGCGGAGTCATACGCGGCCTTTCCAATCTGACGATCTCGCTCCTCTTCCTCTGATGCGATGTGCGATGGAACCAAACGTTCGGACGTCATTTTCACTAGAGAGGCGACGGCATTGAGCTGCTTGCCGGTGAGCGGCGAACTCTCCCACACATGTGTGCTGCTGCGTGTAGCGTCAACACGACTTTTCCTATGACTTTGGCTCATTGTCAAAGGACGTGTCGAGCCGTGGCATAGGTGCCGTTTGCTATGTGATGATGAGAAGCTGAGAATTAACCCAACAAAAAGCGCCAAAATCCGAATCCATGATTCTTTTTCGACGCCAAAACGCCAAAATGGACTTAATCGGTCCTCCTCCTTGGTTGAACTCAAGAACACTTGCCCCACAAGGCGCTCGAGCACGCAGTGCCTCAGCAAGACCGGCGAGAGCTAAATCATGGCACACGCATCCGTCGCAGCAAGGGTGGGTATCGCCGCGTCACAAAAACCAAAGTAGGCTCTCATAATCTCAATACTTGCATTGCAGTCAACGGAATGTCTTCGTTCTTCCGTTGTTCCTTGTCTAACATGTCTCGTGCACAACTGCTACCAGGAACGATTCGCGAAAAAAAATGAGGCTGAAGATCTGAGAAGGGCCTTCGAAAGGCTCGATACGAGAGGGTAAGCGCCCACGCACGCATTCGCACCGGACCACACAACTGACCGGTCTGACCTTGACTCATTCCCCCAGGGATGGAAAAATTGACCCAGAAGAGTTGGGCACTGTGTTTCAGCAGTTGCGCCACAAAACAAAAAAGGTGAGCTTGTGATTTATGGTATCCTGCTCTCGCTACCTGGGCGGGTCGGCGCACTGGATGCATCTCACGGCTCCCCTAAAAGTATTCGCTGACAACCGTCTCTCCTTTTTTTTTCAGTCGGACATCGAAGACATGATTTGGGAGGTGGACGATGATTGTGACAAGTGCGTGAACTGGCCAGAGTTCCAAGCGATGTATCATCGCTGTCGAAATGACAAGACAGGATACGAGCCTCGTCGGCTGTTTAACGTCGTCGAATTCCTCATGAACGACAAGGACAACGATGGAGCAGTTTCCGTGGAGGAAGCCATGCAAATCTTGTTTCTTCGTCATGGGAGAAGCCTGCTGGATACGCAACTGGAGGAGATTTTTGGGACCTCCGACACGAACAGCATGAAAGATTTGTCCCTGACTGAATTTCTTGATAGCCTGAACTTGTCTCATGTCAAGCAACTTCGCTCCAAGGCGGCGGCGAAGACGTATAAATAAATAAGCGCGTTGGTACGTCGCAAAGAGTGTGCAATGAACGAAACACATGATTTGAGGGACGCAAGGTGATTCACGACAAGCGCTGCAGATACTTGTTGGCGCTGAGATGATGGAAGTAAACGCTTGCAGAGTTGTTTTGCAGAGTTATTTTGCAGAGTTATTTTACACATTTGCGAGGGGACCACAGGGAGCCGCCACGACCGCCAGGACAGAAAGCGCCACCCCCGCCACCGGAAAGCGCACCCCGCGTTAATAGTGAGAAGGAACAGCTCGGTGTTCATCCGCAGCTTTAGCCATGGCCATCTTTTCGTTTCCCGCCTTCGTTGAGTTCTTGACCACCTGAGATTGTAAAAAGAAAATGTCAGTTGTAGTCATGAATCCGCCAAACGGTAGGCCCCGTGGATATTGAATTGAACCGGATTTTCTCGGCGATTTTTCTCACACGAGGACGGGCGGGAAAGACGCACCAGTCGCAGCATAAAGTTTTCCCTTTCCAAGGTGTGAATCCTTGTAATTGTAAAAGAAAAGTGTCAGTATTGCATGGTCAAACGTCTTGGGATTTGGGATGCAATACGTACCTAGCCTCCAATCCCGCAGTTGTAGCATCCGTGGCGCGCCGCTCGTCCTCCAGGGTGGACATGTAAGCTTTCTTTCGCTCGCGAGCTTGTTGAGCAGAGACGCGATTGCGAAGGAGACGCTTGAGTCTTTTACGTTCCTTCTCATCTTCTATGTGGTTGTACTTGGACTTCGCGATTTCGTGTGGCTTTGGCTGCGCGTCATCGGTGTCGTCGTCGTCGTCGTCAGAATCGCCTTCGTCGTCGGAATCCTCCTGCTCCTCCTCTTGCGCCACAATTTCATCCTTCTTTCTCTTCGTCCCGGTTTCGCTTCCCTTTTTCGTCGAGGCACGCGACCGAGCCTGTCGCTTCTGCTGTTGCGCCGCCTTGGCAGCTTGGCGGGCGCTGGCTCTCTGTAAGCGCCCAGCAGCAGCTTGGGCAGGAGTCGGTTTGTCAGCCTGGTGGACGCCAGCTGAAGACACCGGGGCATTGCCCGTGGTGAACATGTTCGCCGACGGAGAAGAGCGAGACAAGGGAAACGACTGACCGGCATTCATGTCAGCAACTCCTTGCATGAAGCGCTGGGGTAGGCTACCATCCTGCCCAAGGTAAGGCGTTTGCTTGTTGAACTGGTGAGCGTACATTTCGTCGTCGAAGCTTGACGCGTGCTGTCGCAGGGGCTGTCGCAAGCCGGTCGCCGCAGTTGAAGGGTTCGTGAGGTGTTCGTCCAAGTCCGGGACTAGAGCGAATCCTTCCGCGTTCATGTACTTTCACGAGGGCCGGTCGTTGTGCCGCTCGTTAAGTGCACTTTTGTTTGTGTCGTGATGCGTTTACGTTTGCTTCCAAATGACCCTCTGGTTCGGCCACGTCATTCTAAATGACGTGGCCGAACCAGAGACCTCGAGACCCACCGGACGAATTCCATCGCGTCAAAGCCAAACTGGCCTGGCTGCCTGCCATATTTGACTTTCTCCTGGACCATGGCAGTCACGAGACTTATTTTTCGGTTCTATGCTCCGACCCCTCTCGATGACCATGTTTGGCAACGAGTTCCAAAATAAAAATCACATAGGCGTGTTCGTCTCGACCTCCTCGATGCATCCCGCGCGCGCGCATCTTGGAACTCGTTGCCAAAGAGGGCGCGCGCGGCGGTTGAAGTTATTTACACACTTTGCCACAGTGAAAAAGTGAACGAAAGAGGAACGTTTTTTTCACGAAACGTGTGGGCATTTAGCGTAAATCTGAATTTCTGGAGCGAAAAAATTCGGAGACTGCCATGGTTTCTCCTGGAGCCGTTGAAACCGTTTGAAGGACACAGGGCACAGCACTTTCATCGGGGCGCACCCCCCCGACGGTATGAAGTCCACCACCACTCGGAAGACGCTTTCGGGTGTGGACTCCTCTCAATTGAATGCACGACCACACGGATCTCATGGTGACGCGCTGCTCAAGAAGCCGACCGTGGATGCAGCTCTGACCGGGAAGGCTGCAACCCGTGTTGCGCAAAGCCGGGCACATCAAACAAAGCCCACGCCGCGCAGGCACAGCGTGTACTTTTCCAGTGGCCACACGCCAAGTGTTGACCCGCGTCCGTTGGGCGATAACGCCTACATCAACTCTTGCATTCGTCAGCTGATATCTTTCCTCAGCTCCCACGGATACGACGCGTCTCTCTCACCAAAGACGCTCGCGTCTCCCACGGCAAAGGAATTCGCATCGCTGGCCCTTTTCCTCTTTCGCCAAGCTGACGAGAACTTCAAGTTTGGCTCCAAGACGGAAGACGATGTCCCAACGATATTCAGGCAGTTACGTTATCCGTTCCAAATTAGTAAGAGCGCGCTTTATGCGGTGGGTAGTCAGCACACATGGCCATCACTGCTCACTGCTCTGACGTGGTTGGTCCAGATGTACGTTTACGAAGAAGAAGCGCAGCAGTGTCAAGCCACGAAAGCGATACCAGAGCCGGCAGTCGCGTTCTTCGAGTACGCGAGCTGCTCATATCAGCATTTCCTGTCAGGCGACGATGCAACGTGCAACGAGCTGGAGGGCGAATTCAACGCCTCTCAGCGAGAACGCCACTCCCAAATCTCCCGTGGAGTTACCGACCTCGAGAAAGAAAACGCTGAGCTCGAGGCGCGGTTGTCTTCGATGGTGCGAGAGCCCTTGCACAAGACAGCGCTGCAGCAAGAAAAAGAAACCTTTGAGAACGGTGTGCAACAATGCGAAGAAGACATCGCTACGGTTGAAGCATTCTTACAATCTGCCAAGTCCGACTCTGTCCTTGCCCGCCAGAAGAAGATCAAGAACAGCGAACGGCTTGACGTATGCCGCGCGGCACTTGCGCAGCTTCGCCGTCAAGTTTCTCTGCAGTCTGTCGACGCGACTGAAGCGAAGACGATTGACAGAGATATCGAAAAACAAAAGGAGTCATTATCACTGCTTGAGCAGCTTCACACGGATGTCGATTCTCGAGCCCACACTGCTAGAGTCGAAGCCAACGATTCACTACGAGATATGGAGAAATGCGTGCAACACTACAACGCTGTCGCGCGGACACTTCAAATCGTCCCGCACACCGCTAAATACGCAAACGAGACAAACTTAGAAGCAGAAATAAACCCTCGTGCAGCAACTTTGAATGTCATGGTCAATCTTGACTTCAAAGACACCGTCAGAACAACAGTCAAGAAGATTCACGATCTCCACATGCAAAAGAAATGGAACTCGGAGCGCGAGTTTGTCAATCTGGAGCAGAGTTTACAGGCCTGCCAAGACACCTATGACGAGAAGTGCGACGAAGCCAACGAGCTGGCTTCGAAGGCAAAACGATCAGAATCTAGTTATGACGCAGAGCGCAGACGACTCGATGACGTGCTTGCAAAGATAACGAAAAATATTGCCACTATCGAGGCAGAGGTTGCGTCGCTCCGAAACACGTCTGAGGATAACGCGCAGGAGACCGAAAGCGCGCTGCAAAGCTGTCAGTCTGAGTACGACGAGTGCGCCAAATTCTGCGGACAAGAACGACTCGCAATCCAGAACATGATGCTGGCGGCGCTTGATGCGCTGATGGGTCACAAACAACTCATAGGGGACGCCTTAGACACTTCGAGCTCAAACACCTTCGCCGCTGAGGGCATACAATGATAGAAATAGGGAGAGAAACACTCTGCTTGTAACAATCAGTTGAGCTATTTCTAAATGAGATGCACCTCTCCCTCGGCCACAAGCAACTTGTTGATTTTCTGCATATGGCTTACGATGTTCTCGACATCGGTTCGAGTGAAACTACCGTCCTCGAGCCATGAAGCGGCAGCAATGCTGAGTTCGTCCATCGGGATAGAATCCCGGTGAAACATAAGATCAGGGAAGCGCCTTTGAAAGACAACAAACTTTGACCTCGAAATCCCAGTGGGAAGATTAGACACCCCTTGGCCTGAATCGTGCTGTGTCTCCGGCGCCTCCAACATCATTTCTTCCTCCTCCTTTTCGTCGTCAAGCTTCGCAGCGTTTGGTACCGCCAGGCCCTCAGCCTCGACGACCAGCCTCATTATCTCTATAGCTACCGTCGCATCGACAACATCAACCGACTTCGACATTCGCATCTTTGCATGGGCGGTTGAGAGACGTATCATAGTCTCAAGTGTACGAGCAGTGATGGGCAAAGTGCGACGATTGCGAGAGTCAGCCGCCTTGTCCACTCTCCACTGAGAATACTGCTCTGCAATAAATCCCTCAGCTTCTTTTGTTAACGCTGGCTGCCAGGGACGATGCTTTGCGTAGTACAGGAATTTCTGCAAGAAACGCTTTGAAAGAACTTCTCCACCAGCGTTGTGCGCAAGGTACATAGATGACTCTGTCTCTGTGTTGTTCTGCACCAAAGCTGTGTCTCTCTGCAAAATGGCTTTCGTAGAAAATACCTGCTTCTCGCTCGAGTGCATCCCGAGGACATGTGACGAGATGGCACGGTCAACCTTTGTATCGGACTGATCGAGCACGATGAATAGCATATCGAATCGAGAAAGTAGAGAGTCGGGAAGGTTAATGTTTCGAGTCACGCCTTGACTGTGGTCATAGTTGCCATAGATTGGGTTTGCAGCTGCAATGACGCTGCAACGAGCGTTTAGAGAGGCGTGTATGCCTGCCTTTGCAATCGTGACTGTCTGCTGCTCCATAACCTCGTGAATAGCCACCCTGTCTGCATCATTCATCTTATCAAACTCGTCGATACACACAACTCCACGATCGGCCAAGACCATAGCTCCGGCTTCCAGTTTGCGCTCGCCGGTGTCTTGGTCAGTCGTAACAGCAGCTGTAAGGCCGACTCCAGAAGAGCCTCTCCCAGTCGTGCTAACTGCATATGCAGCAACGCCAAGCACGCATCTCAACAGCTGCGACTTTGCTACGGAAGGATCACCCACCATTAGACAGTTGATGTCACCACGAATATGAGTTCCGTTCTTCAAATTCTTTTCACTGCCACCAAGGAGCAGGAGGATGAGCGCTCTCTTGATGTTCTCGTGTCCGCATATGGAAGGTGCAAAAGATTTTCCAAGCAGTGCAAGTAGAGTCTTCGGATCAAGTCTCCTTGGCAGTTCATTGATATTCTTGATGTCCTCGTGACTTAAAGCGGGTGCAGCAACATCTTTGCTTAACTGATACAAGCTAAGCGCGACAAGAACTGTTCGAAAGACACCAGACTGTCCAGCTCCGACAGAACGAACTGGAATCGCTTTGTAAATGCCCACGACGCTGACACGATCACCAGGTTTGCAAAGATCAACAAGGTCGTCTTCGAGAACAACATCAATAGAGCGGGGAAGTTGCCCAGCAGGTGCGGATTCCGGCATCTCTTGCATGCTGAAGGTCTGGTGATCTCGATAGGAGCACAAACCATACTCTGTTGTGAGCAGGTTGCCGCTTTCATCCCTGTGAACAGTGTTGAGGTGTGTCAGTTAATTTATTCAGCAACTCGAAAGCAAGTCGTTGGCAGGCGCGGTTTCGGAAGTCCAAGGTCAACTTACTTCGTTGGATACACTGTGCTCGTGGGCATCCCTTTTGAAGATGTTACATCGCGATATTCACGGGTCACGAAGCTCCCTGTGGCCTCGCAAAAATGAGTCGTCTTCGCAACTTTTGGACGAACACAGGAGCACTTGGTCACGATGCCCTCCACGTTGACAATCTTTCCGAGGAAAGGCGACAGCAGTTCCCGAGGAGATATGCGATGAAATCCGAACCTGCGAAGTTGTAAATCAACGAAGTTGGTAAGTAAACGAGTGCTCGTTTCTCGTACGATATTGAAGCAAGCATGTCGCAGCCTTACCCTCCGGTCAGCGTGATGTGAACTTCTCCTGAGGACAAAAATTTGGGATCTTTCACGCCGATGACTTCGTAGACCGCCTCCCTCAAAGATGTCAGGTACTCAGCCGGATCACGCAGCAGGCTGCGAGAAGAGTTGTGGTTAGCGAATTATGAAAACGGGCGAGGGAGGAACGAACTATTCGTGGTAGGTAGAGAATCGCCGCGGGAAGTTTTGTCGCTCTCACCCGTTCGCAAGATCAGCGTCGAATGACCGCAGCAGATTCAAATCAACCGGCAGCCTTCGATCTCCTCTTGCGATGAGCTCTTCGATGGCCTTGTCATAGTTAACGTTTCCATGTTGCTCTTCAAGGAATCGAGCAAACTCGCGCTTCAGGTTCGCCTGTTCTTCGGAAGGCTCCATCACTCCCTCCACACCCGCACGGAGACGTGCGGTGCGGTCTGTGGTCTCGTTTGAAATGTTCAGAAAAAGCAGGGTGGCTGGCTGGATGGCTGGGGGCGACACACGACAGACAGACAGACAGGCGCTAAAAAGTTATTTCAAAAAATTGCACTAAATGTAAAACCGCTAACTTTTGCATCTCTCATTTTCGCGGAGCCTTTTCCCCATTGATACCCGTGGTTGAGAAGGACAAAGTAAAGCCAACTCATGGTCGATCAGAGCCTATAAAGAGGTTCGATTCCAAGAATATAGAATGCGCGCCGCAAAGATAACGCTGTTGCGTGGCACAAGATCAGTCGTGGTTTCTCTCGCTCGTCACCGATGACTTTACAGGCTCCGTAAAACTCGTTGAAAGCGACGCACAAATTATATGTGTAGTCACACAAACGAGAGGGAAGAAGATCCTGTATCACCGAGTCAATCGTGTCCGGAAGCTTTAAGATGGAAAGCGCCAGTCGTCTCTCCTTTTCATCCGTGAGCACTAAGTCGTCCTCGTCGAAAGAAGAAATAACTCCGTCACCGTTAGCGCGGTCAAGAATCGACGAGATTCGCGCGTGCGTATACAGCAAGTACACGGCGGTGTTGCCCTTCAAGTCAAGCATGCGATCGTATGAGAATGTATAGTTTGTCGTCCGGTTGTTTTGAAGGTCTGCATACTTCACCGCGCCGAGGCCCATTATGCGCGCAGCTTCTTCAAGCTGGTCTGCGGCTATGACGTTGTTCTCTCTGGAATTAAGACTTTCCAGACAGCGCGACTGGGCTTCGCTGAGTAAAGATTTCAAAGGAATGGTCTCACCGGACCTTGTTCGGAAACGCTTCCCATCCTCGCCCATCACCAGCCCAAAGCTGACATGATCAAGGCGCACAGATGCTTCGGATCCTTCGTTCAACCAGTCAGCACGCTTGGCCGCGTCAAAAACCGCTTCAAAATGTCTGCTCTGACCCATGTCAGTCACATATATAATCCAGTCTGCGCGGACATCTTTAATGCGGTGGCGCATTGCTGCGAGGTCAGTGGAGGCGTAGTTGAATCCACCGTCACTTTTTCGGCAAATAAGCGGGGGGCCATCCTTTTCCTGGAATATACAGAGCGCACCGTCGTTCATAACTGCTATTTTCTTCTCAACGAGTTCATCAAGTACATCAGGAATCATACTATTGTAGAAACTTTCGCCTCTTTCCTCAATTTGTATGTCCAGAAGCCGGTAAATTTCTTCAAATTCTTGACGGCTCACTTCGCAAATGTGCTTCCATTTCGCCGTCGTCTCTTCGTCACCCGCCTGTAACTTCACAACAGCAGCCTGTGAACGATGTTTGAATTCTTCGTCGCTATCGAAACGGAGTTTTGATTCCTTGTAAAATGCTTGAAGGTCCCGAATCTCAAAGTCAGCCTCCTCCTTGTCGCTCAAGTGAGTGAGAAGCATCCCAAACTGCGTTCCCCAGTCTCCAACGTGGTTTAGTCGGACTGTTTCCACGCCAATCGACTCAAGGGTCCGGCAAATAGTTTCCCCGATTATCGTGCTTCTCAAGTGACCGACGTGCATTTCTTTGGCTATGTTTGGTGAAGAAAAATCAACGACAGCCTTTCGAGCTGGTAAAGAATCTGGGCTTGCCAAAATTGTCACTTTTCCATCCTCAGCATTGTGCACAACCTTCGTAAGCTGCTGGGCTAAATGGGAGGTTGAAAACGTCACGTTGATGAAGCCCGGCCCGGCAACGGAAGTAGAGGCGAACAAACCATTTTTGTTGTTCACAGCCTCAACAATAGCCTCCGCAAGCGAACGCGGATTTGAATAGGTCACGTCTCCATTCTTCTTCAACTGTGCAAATATCTGCATAGCGCTGTTGCACTGATAATCCCCTAGAGTCGGGTTAGCACACTCAGTGATGTTCATCTCGACGTGCATGTCAGGAGGCAGAACTAATGTGATTGCCTCAGCAAAAGCGCGTTTTACCGTGGAGCGGAGACTCTTATTACTAGTCTCAACAGCTGTGTAATCAATAGTATGGGGTGGAATGTGAGAGAGAAAAAAAATGTTGTTTCACAAGTTTTCTTTGGCGCGCTACCGCGTAAAAGTAAGCCGAGTTGAAAAGTAAAAGAAAGGATGGGGTTGCAGCTTCTGTTCTTGAGGAACGCAACCGTGAGTGAAACGCTGACTTCCAATGGATTGGCTCACCTTGAGGATTGTGTGCAAACGCTCTCGTGCGCGTTTTATTCACCCGCGTTTCCACACGAGGACGTAGTCGACCTCCTCTCCTCAGCGCTAACAGAGCACTGGAAGTGTGGCGACCGCATAACCGGATGGTCGGGCTGTGAAGAGGCATAGGATGTGCCTGTCACACTAGTTATCCTTTTTTTCGGTATCAAACAAGGGCACTTTCTCAACCTGTAGGGTCGACCGTGCTTGTGTAGGGTGGACGTGTGAGCAAGACGCGCACCTGTGCAGACGCAAGAGATCGAACTGTGCGAATCACGCAGTCTTTTTTGGATAAAGGGGTTTTTACAATTTGGAGAAAAATATTACAGCATCTGGCTGGGCATCGGGGAAGCAGTCATGGGGACGCTACCCAGTGGGGACGATGGTCTACGGAAAGCCTTCGAAGCATTCTTGCTGAAACACCATGCGCATGCCTTGTATGAATTGATCCTTGTGGTGGATCGTAATGAACCGACGTCACCACCAAGTTTGCACATCAAGTGCGTAAGCAACGCATAACGTCTTCCCGCGTTTTCCCAGTTCCTCTCCCAACCACAACAACCACTGCTCTATCTGTCCTTTCCGTTCATCGCTAAATGAAACTCTATGATCCCCGCAGCTCACTTGAGCTCCTTTCTGCGATGCCAAGACTTGTTAATTTCATCTTCTCTAGGCCACGAACAATACTCCCACTGTTGGATGCCGCTGCAGTCTCTGCACAGGAAAGAGTCTACAGCAGCAGCACTTTTCTTGAAACTCGGGCACGAGAAGCAGAAGATATTGAAGGCGAAAACAGAGGGCACTTTGGCAGCATCAAGCGAATGGTTCGGGTGAGAATGGACTTTCACAGGCTTTCATGTCCAGGTGTTTCGCCTGCTGTTAATCACATTCGCACTCGACACACTGGACGTTTGCTCACACTCTACGGGACTGTGACGAGACTGAGCGCTGTTAAATCGCACGAGGTGGAACAACTCATGGAGTGCACCAGTTGCGGACTCCGGTTTCTTGTGTCATGCAACAAAGACGTGACCAAGCCCACAGAGTTACCGTCCATATGTCCATCAGCTGATGACCAGCAGACAAAACGATGTAAGAACAATTCTTTCCGTGTAGCCCGTGTCGGGCGGCCTGTTGTTAGCGATTATCAGGAGCTGCGTATTCAGGATCCCATTGGCCGAACCCGAAGCACTTTTGGTGCTTCCTGGACTTTGGCACAACACCATGCTTTGTCGGGGGCGAATAAACACGAGTTTTCCCGTGAAAAAGCGAAACCAAGGACGTCGGTATCAATTGCCACGGCCCCGCATGCGTTGTTGGTGGTGCTTGAGGACGATCTTGTTGATAAGTGTAAAGCAGGCGACGACATCTGTGTCACGCTGGTCGTACAGTGGCGGTGGCACCGGGCAGTCCGTGATCAAAGGGCACAGCTTGAGCAGATTGGACATGCAACATCGCTTCAGGTAATCAGCAAACTGCCTTCTTCTCTCTCAGGTGCCAGTGAAGAGGATTTAGCATCAATCGCTTCATTCTGGAATGCTTTCAACGGCCGTTCTTGTGCCTCGAATACAGAGAACGAAGATCTGCATCGACGTCCTCTCGGACCGTTACATGGCAGAAACATCATCTTGAAAAGTGTGTGCCCCCAGCTCCATGGACTAACGACAGTCAAACTTGCTTTTCTTCTGGCACTGTTAGGCGGCGTTCCACGCTCTGAACCAGATGGCGGAGCCACAATTCGTGGTGACAGTCACTTACTCATCGTCGGTGACCCTGGTATGGGAAAATCGCAGCTTTTGCGATACGCCGCACAAGTTGCCCCAAGGTCTGTCCTAACTTCAGGAGTGGGATCAACCGCTGCTGGACTTACTGCCGCGGCAGTAAAAGGTGACGGGAGTGAGGGGTGGATGCTCGATGCTGGTGCCCTGGTTCTTGCAGATGGTGGAATTTGCTGCATTGACGAGTTCGACACCATCAGCACGGGGGAAAGGGCAGCTATTCATGAAGCGATGGAGCAGCAGACTGTCTCCTTTGCGAAAGGTAGTATTGTTGCAACGTTGCAGACTCGCTGCTCAGTGTTCGGAGCGACAAATCCAAGGGGGATGAAGTTTGATCCTAACGAGTCCCTGGCACTCAATACTGGACTGGCGCCACCCTTACTCTCTCGCTTCGATTGTGTGTTCATACTTCAGGATGACAAGGATCCAGACCAAGACAAATTGATGTCAGCTCACATGCTTGCTTCATATTGTGCGGAGAGTCGCTTGGATTCTCCCACCGGTAAGACTACGTCAGCAATACATAATGATGCTTTTCCAGTGGACGACGACATGTTTGTGAAGAAACGCAAAATGTCAGCTTTAGACATCAAGCAAGGGACTCTCCATTGTTTAGAAACCGTGAAGGACACACGACATGATCAGGATCAGGATGGCTACACACCAGAGAACCACGCGATGGAGTGGTCATTCGACCGTCTAAGGCGATATATCTTGTTGGCAAAGTGTGCGCTTAAGCCGAAGCTTACACCAGAAGCCGAAGCGCTTATACGCGGTTACTTTCAGGTGAGTTTTTATCCCCTTTCATCCAAGCAAGCTTCAGTCCTTTTTCATAACAGTAACTGCAACGTTGTGTGGCATGTCTCCTTACCTGTTCGGTTTGCTGCTCAACTACTGTTCGACCAAGTAATACAAATTGACCAGAGATCTCATTTTTTTATTTCAGCTGCGTCGCCAGGAAGAAGATCCCAAAGGGCGACCGACGATACGCCTGATAGAGAGTTTGATAAGATTGACGCAAGCGCACGCGAGACTGATGTGGATGGAAGAGGCACTTCCTCGAGACGTCATTGTGGCAATCGAAGTAATCGAGTCTTCTACTCTTGATGGAGCACGGGTCGAACCAGATGAAAAAGATCCTGATGAATACTACAGGCAGAAAGAGCGACGTCTGATAAGAAGGATATCCAAATGCTAAAAATAGCCCAAACGCAAAGACAAAAATATGGTTCGTTAGCTCAACTTGTCTTGTTGTGTTTACTTAATGTGTAGCTAAGAAACTTGCAGGAACATGTGCGTGATTGTTACTAAACCGCGTCTGTGCTGCAACTACTACTAATAACAAACAAAAGTACTACCTCTCGACGTTTGTATGATAGCTGCGCTCGACATCACCGTGCTTCGAAGTGAAAAAGTTAAAAACCAACAACAGTTCACTCTTGTTCGTCCAATCCCTCCAGAGCTGACGTCAGTTCTTCTGCGCTCAAAATACGAAAAGGAGTATCCTTGCTTCCAACCACCGCAACACTGCAAGTCTTGTCAGTCAACGGATCTGTGGAAGCCTCCCTTAGAGCGCGAAGGGCGAGCTTGACTAGCTGATTTAGTGAAAGTGCTCCAAGTTTGTCGACATTTCTCTCAAGGTACGTCTTGGATGCTTGAGATCTGGCTCCAATGGCAGCAGCAACGTGTTCATATAGATTGCCTGAGGGACATGTCTGAAAGAGGTGCGATCCTTGTTCATCAACTCCCGCAATGAGCATCCCGACGCCAGAAGGTCGAGCTCCGGCTCTTTGTGTCGAGATCTGTGACTTGTCTGCCACGCGGCCAGCGAGTCTCGCGATTTCAACCTGTGACTCAAACGTGAACTTGTGGGAGATACAATCGTTGCGCAAGGCCTTGGTCGCCGCGGTACCATCTGCGGTCAATCCAGATATAGCGATCCCGACATTGTCATCGATCCTGAAAAGTTTTTTTTGCGAAGATGACAGCTCAGACGCAGCGCGCTTCAAGGTGGCCAGCACGACAAATTCATCATTCTGCAAAGGTGCAAGGAGAGGGAACTACGCTCAGATCTGGAAAGTAAGCGAGAGGGTGGCAGCCACAGGGAAAATCGACAGACGGTTATCGTCCGTAGGTTATTAATAATTACGTACCTTGCATCCGATTGCTGCACCGCCTTGTTTCACAGCCTCCATCGCATCTGTTTCGTAAAGTAAGGGTGAGGTCAGAGGTTGTTGCTGCTGTTGCGCTCAGCGTCTCGATCGGATCTGTCGTTTTGAGAGATCGGGGGGCTGCGCTTACATTCGACTTGGTGAAGCCTGCCTTGCGGGCTCCAGGTCAGCACATCCTGATCGTACTGATTGCGAAACATGCTGCACGTCCGTCTTGCGTGACGTCAGGCGCAAGTGCGGCAGGCTTGTGGAAGCCGGTGACTTTCAAGCAGCCGCTTGTTCATTAATCCTTTTTTCGGTACTTTTTTTTTTGAAGTTGTGCGGTTTTCTTTTCTGGATAGTTTCGCGACTGTTTCGTCTGTCCTTCGCCATAGTGTGCGCGCACGAGAGCGCTGCCACATCGACATCGACATCCGATTTCACGAATACTGCGGTCATCATCATTCAAGCCCAGCACTTCATGCCATCCCCCGAAGCATTCGTGAGGAACCTTCGCCAGGTGAGTAGGTAGCCGGTGTGCTCTCCTTTCGGAAGAAGTGACAAGACCCGTATCCGCCGCGACGCGCTCGAGTGTCGTCGTCCGTATGTCACGTGACCGCGGACAATTTTTGAGCTACATGAGTAAGCTCTCGAAAGACACGCATGCTATCCTCTACGATTCGTGAACCTCTTCACCATCATTATGTAACATGCACCACGAACGTCAACGTTTCTGACCCTTCGACTTCCTGACCTAAAATACTCCAAAACTCCTTAGGAGAAACTCTCCGACGAACTGCAGCCTGACGTCAACTTTCATGTTGAAAAGAAACCGACCCTGGCTCATTTCAGTGGTCAAGGATACCCTTACATTTCGTATCTAAAGAACATTCTGAGTCAAACGATTTACAATGATCAGAGTCCTCCAGCATGCTATTCCCTTGAAGAAGCGGCGAAGGCCTCTGCTGAAGTGACCCGTGAAAACCTTCGACTCCTTGATGCTGAACGCGACTGTGTGGACACAAACACACTGCTGGCTGATAACATTCCCAGTTTTTCCGATACCTTTGCATGTGCTGGAGGGACAAGTACAGCGTGTAGCGGTGATAATGTCGAGGAACAGCTTATTGCCCATCTCGCAAGTGCACCATTATCTTGCCCGTTGATCCTCGTGTCACAGTCAGCTCACTTACACAAACTGTTACCGTCAGACGAGGCACCTTTTGATGCTGCAATAGGCCACTCACAAGGCACTGCAGCTGCAATTGTTGCCACTTCACATGGAAGTATGGATGCAAGTAGCATCACCACATCAGCCCATGAGTACTCGCGGTGTTTGTTATGGACAGGGATTAGAGCCCAGGCAGCAATGACACACTCTGTCGCTCTGCAGCTGCCTGTATCATGTGCAGCGCGAGGTGAAGAACACCTTAATCCCATTTGCATGGCTGCTGTATCCAAAGTCAATCTTATTCACCTTCGTGATATCATCGAACAATTTAATACAGCAATGCCGGCCTCTTTAAGAGTTGGTGTGCTACTGCAAAATACAGAAGATGACTTTGTCGTTGGTGGTTCGCCTGTTGGCATCGTTGCATTCCGTGATTGGCTCACCGAGCAGGGGGAACCAACAGGTGACAATTTCGGTGTAAATTGTCGACAAACCTCACAAAATCTTGTTGGAATTGCTGTCACAGTCCCGTTTCATGACCCTGCATGGTTAGGAGAAGCTGCAATACTTACGACAGATGACATGCATGCACGCAAAGTATGCGAAAATCTTGCACGTATTCAGGATAGTCATGCGCTTTCTACCGACGAAGGTGGCAGTGATGCAGTTTTTTCGGTACCAGTGTTGCAGGCGTTCATCCGAGAACTCATGTACATGCCTGTGAGCTGGCCAAGTAGTCTCTGCTTTGCAGCTACACTATTATCAGTTACCAGCACTTGGGAGCCTGCAACTTGTCATTTGGACAACTACGGTCCTTGTTGTAGCAAATCAATGTTGGGCCGGGCGCTTTCTTCGACACGGCTTCTCGCAGTTGACATTTTCATTTCAGACAGAGATAAAAATGGATCAGAGGTAACCTTTGAAAAGAGTAGATCTGGCGCAGTATCAGCAAAATGGCTTCTAGCACTCTCTGATGCTGTTGAATCAATTACTGGAATATCTTCAGCTATCACCATGCAAAAGCCAGATGCACCTCTTATATCCTCTGCCGGTCTGAGCTCTGCTCAAGCGCTCGCAGTCGCAGAAGCACTTCGGCAAGCACTTGGCGTGAAAGAAATTTCAAATATGCTTTTATTTGATCATCCAACTCCAGCAGAGATAGCTCTCTATTTAGGTAGAATTACAGGCAGCTATGAATCCGGCTTGACATCAGATATGGAAAGTGTCTTCATGCATGAAAGACTCGCCTTGCAGGAGCGCCGACAAGATGGAAACAAATCAAAAGCTCACGTAACTTCGATTGTTTCAAGACGAGATCCCGCTCCTGTCGACGCGGTCACTTCCAGTTACACAATGGCGCGAAACCGTTTTGTATACGATGATAACTTGCAACCTTGGTCTACTGCCTTTGGAAACTTTCTTCACGATGTGGATCACTTTGACACAGACGTTTTCGGAATAACGTCTGGAGAAGGAAGACTACTAGATCCACAACAACGTATCCTTTTAGATTCTGTTTCAAAGGCAAGCTTCAACGAGAAAACCCGTCTGTGCGGCGTGTATGTTGGTATGACCTACACCGATTACGAAAAACTAAGCGGTGGTGATGCAAGTCAAGTGAACGCAAGAACGGCGTCGGCAACAGCCTTGAGCGTAGCATCAGGGCGCGTGTCATTTTGCTTCAACCTGAAGGGTCCAGCTTTAAGTGTTGACACCGCATGCTCATCCTCACTTGTAGCAGCACATCTCGGCTCAAGTGCCATCTGCGATAATGAGTGCACTACTGCTGTGACGTGCGGGGTGAACCTCACTCTTCTTGCACAAACGACTGCCATGTTCCAGCGTGCAGGGATGCTTGCATCTGACGGTAGGTGCAAGACACTCGATGCCGATGCTGATGGATATGTACGTGCAGAGGGATGTGAGGTGCTTGTCATGACCAATGCCGCTGACGCCCACGTGATCATATTTAGTGGCTCTGCGGTGAACCAAGATGGGAGATCTAGTAGTCTGACTGCCCCCAATGGTCCGTCGCAGCATGCCGTCATACGTCATTCCTTATCAGTTGCCGGCTTAGCTGCCAGTGATGTCACATGTGTCCAGATGCATGGCACAGGGACGTCCCTAGGAGACCCAATAGAGGTGGGTGGCATTGTTGGAGCCCTTGGCAGTGGTGATTCGCACCCGGTTACGCTCAGTGCAATCAAGTCTTCTGTTGGCCACGCTGAATGCGCTGCGGGTGCGGTTGGTCTTGTGCAAGCTTCAATCACTTTATCATGTACCTCTGTCGCTGGAATCATGCATCTCAAGCACGTCAACACTCATGTTTCTGCCGCTATTACCACAACGCTTGCAGGGGTAGACTTTATGCTGCCAAGATCTCGGGCTTCTCATGGTATAGAACACAGCACCGTGGGAGTGAGCTCGTTTGCATTTCAAGGCACTAATGCCCACGCTACCTTGTGCTCGGGCTCAAAGACTCGCATGGTCTCAGAAATGCACTCTCATGTTTTGAATGAGCAGCGGTGCTGGGTGACTCCGCCAATCTTGTCATTTACGACCATGGTTTCGGTTTCGCCTGTGCAAATAGACGCGGTCGATTGCATAGAAATACGCACCTGCATAAGCGAGAAGCCACAACACGCATCTTTGCTTGATCATCAAGTACGCGGCCGTGCTATATTTCCAGCAGCTGGTTTCCTTGAGTTCGCAGCGCAGGCTGGAGCAGTGTTGGCAGACAGCGTTCATGGTCGCAGCATTCAAGGTGTGACAATACCAACACCTTTGGTGATGAAAGACGCCGAACATCGTTCGACTGTGGTAAGAATTAAAGTCCAACGTGTCACTGGAGTATTTTCGATATCTAGAGTATCTGAGTTGACACAAGGTGTGTCTTGCTGTACTGGGTCAGTTACGCGTGTCACGCATTCACCGTTTCTGCAATTATTATTTCCCAGTATTCTGCAAGAGCTTACTGTGCGCATCCTCGAGCCCATGTCGTTTTGTGCGATTGATGCAACATTCCCAGATGCCGACGCCCATATGTTTGATCCTAGTGTGCTAGACGGCAGCTTTCAGGTGGATGCCATAAATGGTGACACAACCCGCATCCCGACATGTATCGAGGTCCTTTGTGTTGACGAGGTAACTCGTGATGTGCACACACGGGCTTCGCTGATTCGGGAGGTAAGCGCCAAACATGTTCCTTTTGGTGCCACGGTTGGAACGCACGTTCTTTCAGGTATGGTATCAGTGACATGTGAGGGAGTTCTCTGCAAGCCTATGCGTTCAGGACCGTCTCTACCTGTGGGCACAACTCCAAATAGTTCTGTTGCGCATATTTATGTGGCTGAACACCGATCAACGCCAGGGTTTCTCTCATCAACAAGTACGTTTATGGATTGTAGTCGAACATCTACTGCTGTCATTGCAGGAACACAATCTGTTGTGCATTTGCTTGAAACGGTCTTTAGTACAGGAAGTCATGCCTCACAGGCAGCGTTGCGGGCAATCGTCGCTGAAAATCAAGGTCTTCGCCTTCAAGTTGAAGCCAACAGTTGTGGCATCCTCCTGGAGAAGGAGACCCCTCTACAAAAACAAACTCCCCGTGTGTCAGCAAGGGATGCTTTCTGGTCAATCATGGTAAATACAACGAATCTCCCTGCAGCTAAGAAGCCCGAGCTTTCCACTGGTAACTGGCTCATCACCGGTGGAACGGGTGCACTCGGAGGGCTCGTGTGTAATCTCCTTGTAGACGATTTCTCAGGTCGGAGCTATGTGACCGGGACTACTGGCCGAACATCACGCCTCCTTGGATGCCGGGGCGGCTTAATCAGCTTCTTGCGGGATGACCTTGGGTGTATAGCTGATTCGATTCAGTTTGCAACCATCAACCTCACTGGTGTAATGCATGCAGGAGGCGTTCTTGACGATGCTAGCCTTGCAAATCAAACTTCAGGTCGAGTACGTAATGTATTTGCTCCAAAAGTATCGGGAGCAAGAAACTTGCACGACATGACATCGGCGCTGCATTCCTTGAGCACGACAGTGCTATTTTCATCCATTACTGCTCAGCTGGGATCTGGTGGACAATCAAACTACTCTGCCGCGAACGCCGTACTTGACACCTTGGCAACTAGTGAGGCTTACAGTGGACTTCCAACTGCCAGCGTTCAGTGGGGTGCATGGGCTGATGTTGGCATGGCAGTCCGCAATGAGAAAACCATGCGTAAGCTGGCGCAGATTGGGATTATAGCCATTTCACCGGAAGAAGGGCTGCATGCACTTACCGAGTGTCTTGGTGTGTGTGGCGTGCACACCGTTTGTGCTTTTGACTGGCACAATCTCTCTCGTCAAGGGTCAAATCATGCGGCATTTTCTGAGCTTTTGCGTGAACCGTTGACCCACGCGATTAAGCGTAAAACAACCCATGATGTCATCCCCTTCCGGTCTCATGCGACAATATACGAAGCCGTGAAATCAGCGGTGACCGAAGTTCTTCACGGGAATATCGGCGACGATCAACCACTAATGGATGCTGGACTTGACTCTCTTGTTGCCACCGAGCTTGCGGCTATTGTCTCGAGGAATGTTGGAGTACAGCTTTCGTCGACACTGGCCTTTGATTACCCAACAGTAACTCTCATCACGGCACACGTAAAAGACAGGGTAACCCCTGCGCATATTGACGCGGCGGAACATAACCCTTCACCTTCGAAACTTAGTACGAACTCATCAAACTTCCACGAAATAGGCATCAAAGCTATGGCGGGGTCTTCATCCACGAAGCACATCATTAAAGATCACGTCCGGCCAATATCTTCCTGGCGATGGAATACTGATGGAGAAGATGTTCAGCAAAACAATGGTATGAACACCCGGATGGGTAGCTCACTCAGTGATATTGAAATGTTTGACAGCGAACTATTTGGTGTACATTCAATTGAGGCAAATGGTATCGATCCACAACATCGAATTCTACTTGTTCACATCGTTAGTACGCTGGAGAGTATATCTGTGCCAGATCGCTCATCGACTGGCATATACACCGGCATTGCGTGGACTGAGTACAAAGATGTTTCAAACATAGGGAGCGCTCCTATATCTGCAACGAGTGCGTCGGCAACAGCCTTGAGCGTAGCATCAGGGCGCGTGTCATTTTGCTTCAACCTGAAGGGTCCAGCTTTAAGTGTTGACACCGCATGCTCATCTTCACTTGTAGCAGCACATCTCGGCTCAAGTGCCATCTGCGATAATGAGTGCACTACTGCTGTGACGAGCGGGGTGAACCTCACTCTTCTTGCACAAACGACTGCCATGTTCCAGCGTGCAGGGATGCTTGCATCTGACGGTAGGTGCAAGACACTCGATGCCGATGCTGATGGATATGTACGTGCAGAGGGATGTGAGGTGCTTGTCATGACCAATGCCGCTGACGCCCACGTGATCATATTTAGTGGCTCTGCGGTGAACCAAGATGGGAGATCTAGTAGTCTGACTGCCCCCAATGGTCCGTCGCAGCATGCCGTCATACGTCATTCCTTATCAGTTGCCGGCTTAGCTGCCAGTGATGTCACATGTGTCCAGATGCATGGCACAGGGACGTCCCTAGGAGACCCAATAGAGGTGGGTGGCATTGTTGGAGCCCTTGGCAGTGGTGATTCGCACCCGGTTACGCTCAGTGCAATCAAGTCTTCTGTTGGCCACGCTGAATGCGCTGCGGGTGCGGTTGGTCTTGTGCAAGCTTCAATCACTTTATCATGTACCTCTGTCGCTGGAATCATGCATCTCAAGCACGTCAACACTCATGTTTCTGCCGCTATTACCACAACGCTTGCAGGGGTAGACTTTATGCTGCCAAGATCTCGGGCTTCTCATGGTATAGAACACAGCACCGTGGGAGTGAGCTCGTTTGCATTTCAAGGCACTAATGCCCACGCTACCTTGTGCTCGGGCTCAAAGACTCGCATGGTCTCAGAAATGCACTCTCATGTTTTGAATGAGCAGCGGTGCTGGGTGACTCCGCCAATCTTGTCATTTACGACCATGGTTTCGGTTTCGCCTGTGCAAATAGACGCGGTCGATTGCATAGAAATACGCACCTGCATAAGCGAGAAGCCACAACACGCATCTTTGCTTGATCATCAAGTACGCGGCCGTGCTATATTTCCAGCAGCTGGTTTCCTTGAGTTCGCAGCGCAGGCTGGAGCAGTGTTGGCAGACAGCGTTCATGGTCGCAGCATTCAAGGTGTGACAATACCAACACCTTTGGTGATGAAAGACGCCGAACATCGTTCGACTGTGGTAAGAATTAAAGTCCAACGTGTCACTGGAGTATTTTCGATATCTAGAGTATCTGGGTTGAAACCAAGCAGCATTCCAAGTTGTCTTGGGGTTTGTAATTTGACGATTTCTGCACATTCTGTATGTACTATGGGCACGTCTACGAGAGCTCCGCAACATCGTGGGCTTTTACTTCCCAGTATTAGTTCCCATATTTCCTCTGAAGTACCTTTGAAGGTGGCTTATTGTGGCAATTCATTTGTACATCTGTTATCAATTTGTCTCGCGGCGTTGAAGGCACAAACACCCTCGGCATTTTCTATACATGTCGTTGGCCACATCATTCCAACATCACCACGACCGTTTGCGGGGTTTGCATCACTTGATACAAAACGTCGCAGCATAACGGCTAGCTGCATGCATTTCGCAATCCATGAGATCCAGTACGATGTTCAAGGTACAAAGCACTGCCAGGTTGCAACAAATGACGAAACAGTCACATATCGAATTTCACAACAATACAGTCCAACGTCAACGCCGCAGCCAGCTGTGGAGCTTCGTGGCCGCTCTGACTCGCTCACTTGTTCAATGCTCAGCGAAATGCAAAACATGCATTGCCTTACCGACCAAGGGATGGATGACTCGCTCTCAAGTGCAGCATTCGCTAGATTTTCTGGAGAGCTATTTGATCGCGGGACTGTGAAATTGATATTGCCAGCACAAAAATGTCACAATCCAATGTCTTCACTGGAAAAAATTTCCTTACGTGCACCACGCTCAACGTCGAATGAGCGCACGTCTGTCTTTCAGTATAACCGTGTGGTAACAGGTGGATTTGGTGCCTTGGGGAGATATATGATACACGCAAGTCAAGGAGGCACTACTGTGATTCAGGGTCGCTCCGGTAGAGTCAGAAACAATCTGTTGCTACAACAACAATGTATTATTGCCGCACGAGGCGACGCTGCACTCACATCTGACATGGCATTCCTCTCTACGTGTGGTACGTCTCAGGGCCAAGAATTTTGCCTTGTGCACTCAAGTGGTATTGTTTCAGATAGAGCCCTTGTAAACCAGAATGTAGGCACCGTGACAGCTGTCTTTGCCCCCAAAAGCTGCGCAGCTCAGAACATGTGGAGGGCAGATTTTTCGGTCCTGCCAGTTGTGGCTGCAGTTTTATTCTCTTCTATCGCATCTCTTTTTGGTTCAAGTGGCCAGATTAACTACGCTGCTGCCAACGCAGCAGTGAATGGTTTATGCATGAAAAAATATGCTGCCGGCAACCCAGTGCTTAGTATTCAGTGGGGACCTTGGGACACCCTCGGTATGGCTATTCGCAACACGAAAGTAGCAAAGAAAGTGGCTAGGATGGGTGTTGGCTTGCTCGATCCTGACGTTAGTGTCAGAATTCTAGAGTCGGTCATTTGCTCCATAGCTGATGCATCTGTAAGTGCAAACTGTCTTGCGGGTAACATTGTATTATGTCGCTTCGTATCAAACACCGAAGGGGTCATTTGCGATTCAAAAGCAACACCGGATCTCAAACACACTTTAGCTGGAATCAAGGAAGTGGTTTCGTCTGCTCTTAAGACAATCTTCAGCGTCGAAGTCACGGATCCAGATGAATGTCTAACAAACGTTTTAGATTCGTTGGACGCCGTGGAGCTGGCTGATAATTTTTCTGAGACATTCGGCATTCCCTTCCCTTCCACGATAATGTACGACTATCCAACTTTCGCCTCTCTATCCTATTATATTGCGACGAGTATCAAGGGCACATCGACAGATGATCACAAGGATAATCAAAAACTTATTATCCCACGAGAAAGTATTATTCACACACACCTGCATCGTGAAGTGACCTCGAAAATTTCCCCTCCAGGAGAACGAGTGCCAATTTATTTGGGAAGCACTACAAGGTACGGTATCGCAGACTCCAATGATGAAATTTCAGTGGTGCCTGCGACTCGTTGGCGCATGGATGCTGCAGTTGAGTCGCATCATTCAATCCGCTTTTGCCGTTTTCTTGATTCTATCAACGAGTTTGATGCGCATCTATTTAACATCTGCGATGCCGAAGTCATATCTTTGGATCCTCAGCAACAGATGCTTAGCAAGGTTGCCACCTTGACGCTCTCGCCAATATTGAAATGTAGGTGGGTGGATTCGAAGGTCGGTATTTACGCTGGGATAGTTTCAACGTTTTATTCGACACTTTTCACTGATTCCGTTGGTGCATTTTCTGCAACTGGACAGCAGCCGAGTGCAGCTGTAGGACGCTTATCATTCATCTTCGGCTGTACTGGACCCGCAGTTGCTGTGGATACCGCCTGCTCATCATCTCTCGTTGCTGCCCGTCAGGCTCTCAATGATCTAGTGGCTACGTTTTCGACATATTCTGGTGGTACAGATGTTCGGGCGGCACTCATAGGTGGAGTTCACGCAATCCTCTCTCCAAACCAGTCATACCTTTGCAGTCTTGCAGGAATGCTGGCACCCGATGGTCGATGTAAGACGCTTGACAGCAGAGCAGACGGATATGCACGAGGAGAAGCTGTTGAAACAGCAGGATTGTCAACCATCTACGAGTGCTTCAGTGACAGCTCTGAGATTTTGTTAAAAGCGGTGGCAGTGAACCAGGATGGACGCTCCGGATCACTGACTGCACCACACGGTCCCTCGCAGAGCACTTTGATAAAAGAAGCCATGGTTGTTGCTGCATCAACCACTATTGATCACCTCTACTTGCATGGTACGGGTACTGCGCTTGGAGATCCAATAGAAATCAGTGCTGCTAATGCAGTGCTACCACGAAGCTCAATCCCCGTAGTCCTCTCATCTGTTAAATCGCGTGTTGGACACAGTGAGCCTTCGGCTGGCATAGCCTCCCTTGTTTCGCTGACAACACAAATTTGCAGCTTGAAGACATTGCCAGTGCTCCATTTACGAAGCGTGAATGAACACCTTCTCCGGATTCCTCAAAGCCTTGAACACTTTCACCTTCCAAGGCAAAGCATGATACCTATTGATAGCGCAAGAGGTGGACACGTCAGCTCATTTTCTTTCCAAGGCACGAACGCACACGCAGTGGCACATAAGTTCCAAACTGCTTCATTTCCTCGCAATGCGAGTGTTATACGTTCATTACTTTTTAACCAGTCAACTTTGTCAAGTGGACCAAAACACTTTACCTTCATGATTGGATGTGAGAGAATATGCAGTATCACCGGACGAATTGGTCTGCTGGCACAGCCGGGTCGGCTCACAAATATTTCAGATCATGTCGTCAATGGACGAACCATATTACCTGGTGCTGCAACCATCGAGCTTGCACACGCTTCGTCCCAACTTCTTATGCCGAGGAGAAAGTCACATACCACAGAACACGTGGTTATAAATCATGCAGCAGCCTCCTGTCCAATCGAGCTTGCCAACTTTAGTACTTTGAAGCTGGACATAGAGCCTCTAGACGGCTCAGTAACCGTCAGCAACAAGCTTCGGACAAACAGTGAGGTGTGTTACTTTAAATGTGCAATGAGGAGCCTTGCTGCACCTCTGGATAGATTAGCTTCACCCACATTGCATACCCATTTCTTTGCTGCCAATCAGCTTCAACGGAATGAAAACAAGGCAATGCTCGCAAACATAAGCCAAGCGGGTTCCCGCACATTTGACAGCGATTTCATAGACTCTGGAGCACTGGATTCCGTTTTCCAAACAGCACAGGTGTTGTCCAATCTGCGTGAAAATGAGCAAGACATCGGCCCTTTTGTGCCAGCTCACTTTGGATCTTATGACAAGCATGCAGTGCAAACGAAATCGATATCTTCTTTGTCCTCGACAACGTTTGCATCAACTAACAACGGTACTCGAGATGTTTCTCTCAACGCAACTTTCTCTGTGCACGTTGCATCTGAACTTGTTGTGACAGCATCTGATTGTATCGCGAAACGTATGCGTCGGGAGCCAGCAAGCACATATGCCACTGCAAGAAAGTCCATTGAGCATCCAACATTGGCATCATCATCGTACCTCACCTCAGCTGTAGCCTTGCCAACATCAAGAGAATGGAAAGGAACAACTGAGCCATCTGTGCTTCGTCGTTCAGTTTACAACAGCCCACAAGATAACCGCCTTACCTTGAGGAAAACTGTGTCGGCAACTGCACTTATACAGCTAGCGACAAAGTCCAACGATTTTTCATGTTCGAAAAGTATTTACGCGCATATTTTGAACGACAAAGATCTCTCAGCATGGTCCCTCTTGCGTTGCGCTTGGCAGGAATCTGCTATTGACGACATCGGGCTTCAACGCGGAAATCAAACTTCCAACGTTTCGTATCAGCTGGATCAAAATTCCAGAGAACATGCATGCGAAGAAACTCACCATATCGGTGGGGTTTCTTCGATTAGTGTTCTTGTTCCGTCATTAATCATGGAGAATCGTGACTTGCGTAACGTGAACACATCTTATCAAACCCGTCTTGACGAAGCAATTTCCACGTACAGAAATGTATTTCTAAATGTTTCTGGGACAATCAAGCAAGCAACTTTCCCAAGTTTGCGAACAGGTGATAGCTCTAGATCTTCTGAAGTGTTGTCGCAGCACAACTGGATAGAAAACTGGAGTATCAGTGGTGGCACATCTGGCATAGCATTTGTAGCTAGTGCGCGACTAAGATGCACTGCTGGTGTACGCGCCGTGAAGCTTTTAGGTAGAAGCGGTCGGACCTCAGCACCACTTTCATCGTCTACAAAGCTTGACACTGTTTGTATGTCTGTGCACCGTGTCGATGTTGCTAGTGTGGAGGACACTCACCGTTCCCGTATACTTCAGGAAGGATTTATCCATGCTAGTGGATTGCTTGCCGATGCGGGCTTAGCACGGATCACAGCAGGTAGTGCACGCACCACATTTGCCCCAAAAACGCTGAATGTTACTGGGATTAATCAAACTCTGCCAGGGGCATTCAACCTTCGTTCCGCGGTAATTTTCTCTTCTTTAGCCATAATTGGCTCACGCGGACAGGGAACGTATGCCGCCGCGAATACAACGCTTGATGTGGGAGTTGCAGATGCACGCCATGCAGGAGCACCCGCTATCGCTATCCGTTGGGGTGCATGGTCTGATGTTGGCATGGCAGCTTCGGCTTCAGGGACAAAATTGAACGGTGCTTTCCCACTTAGTCCGACGTTTGGTATAGATTGTCTTCTCGCTCTTCTCAATGCTCCATGGCAATCCATAATTGTTTGTCCTATCGATTGGCGTTTGTTTTTAAAAGAAGGAAAGAAAGCCGATTCGCTTTTTACCGTCATTCGCTCAATACAAGGAATACAAGAGCAGACACATATATCCACCGGGAACAAAAGCACATTTTGCAGAAATTCTCTGCAAGAAAAGGATATGGCAGAGACGAAGGTTGCAAAAACTCTTTCAGTAAGCGATGCCATATTCGGAATGCTTGAACCGCTTATTGGAATCGAAAATATTGCCATAGATACTCCGCTGATGGAATCAGGGTTGGACTCTCTTGCGGCAACGGAGTTGAGTGTGGCGATAGCAGACGAATTTGGAATCAGCGTGCCCCCCACACTTGCATTTGACTATCCCAATATTGAAGCTCTCACCAAATATGTGGAGAGTTGTTGCACAAGAGACGAGTCAGGGAAGAGTACAGACGAGGAGTTGGAGCCTGTAATTCGGGTCGAGCATCTGAGAGTCACAAACGACGTATTCGTTGTTTCGCTCGCAACAAAGCATCCTCGTCTATTTTCCAGCCGTTCGCCTGATCTGGTGCACAAAGCACCAGAATCAAAGACACTCATGACAGCTGGCAGTCGTTGGACCAATTCTTACTCTTCAAGGGATTACCAAACAGCGTTTGGTGTATTCTTACAATACACTGAATATTTCGACTCCATCTTGTTTGGCCTTGGGTCAGAGGAAGCCACACTCATGGATCCCCAGCACCGCCTGTTACTTTTATGCGCGAAGGATGCGTTTGAGCGAACTGGGATACGGAAGGATATCTCACGCGGTGCGTTTGTTGGCGTCGCAACACAGGACTATGAATCACTAAAACGGGAGCTCGCCGAAAATATTGGCCCATATACTGTAACATCCGACGCCCTCAGTATAGCTACTGGTCGGCTGGCATTCGTTTATGACATGGTCGGACCTGCTATTAGCATCGACACTGCTTGTTCGTCGTCTCTTGTCGCCGGACACTTTGGAACGATTGCTGTTCGGGAGGACGAATGTGGTGCAGCCGCTATTTGTGGCGTTAATCTGTTATTCCACGGAAAGAATACCGCATCCTTTCTTCAAGCAGGTATGCTTGCACCAGATGGAAGGTGCAAGACCTTCGATGCAGCCGCTGATGGATACGTTCGTGCAGAGGGCTGTGATATCATGGTTCTTCAAAATGAATATTGTGCTAATGTGGTGATCATTCTTGGAACTGCAGTAAATCAGGATGGGCGGTCAGGATCGCTGACAGCCCCAAGTGGCCCCTCCCAAACAGTAGTCATAACAGCGGCGTTGAAGCGTGGGAATGCTGTTGGACGGGATCTAGTTACAATCAAAACTCACGGAACTGGGACTTCGCTTGGCGACCCAATTGAAATCGGTGGAGCTCTTGCCGCACGGGGCGATGATCACTCGCCTCCGTTGGAGCTACACTCAATCAAGTCACTTAACGGTCACGCTGAGTGTGCTGCCGGCATATCAGGTTTAAGCAGCGCCGTTAGATACACTTCTGATGCTCTCGTAACGCACGTCGCACATCTTCGAAGTATTAATCCGCATGTATCATATTCATTGACGAACAGGAGTGCGTGTGATCCAAAAGCATGCATCCCGCGAAGCTGTCGTTCTAACCCTGGTGCATTTATTGGCTTATGCGGAACAAGTGCCTTTGCATTTCAAGGAACAAACGCTCACGCAGTTGTTTCGCCTTCTTTAACTAGATGCATCGTACTTGAAAAATCTGTTCAAGGCACTTCACACCTTGATCTTCAACGTCGGTGGGTTTGGTCAATTCCAACACACGTTATGTGCCACAACCCTGCATTCCAGGTCACATCGTCAGATTTAGCGACAGTCGACCTCAAATTTGATGGGCACACCATGCAAGACGTTCAAAATCGTGGAAAGCCGCTCGTGCCTTTTGTCATGTTAACAGATGTGGCACACTCATCACTTCAATGCATAATAGAAACTGGGAGTGAGCCACCTGCATGCCTTGCAAACATTGCGCGATCTCACATAGTTGATGCTACTATGTTGGGCATGACAATTCGAGCAGAGGTCGACCTAAGCGGTCAATGTTTGGGAACTATTCAAATTCGATGTATGGGACAGGCGAGGAAACAAAAACATCCGTGCCTCACAGCTATCATTTCGAAACAGCGCTTGCATCAATCACTTACGCGTGCTGCACATAGATACTCCTATGCTTCAGGTGTATTTGGGACAAAATGGCCAGAGCTGCATTCATCATCAATAGCGAAAGTTCAAGTGCCCACGGAAAGCACAAACATCACTTCTGTGTCTTTGTTGTCGTTCTCGTCAAATGTCTTGTTTTCTTCGGCACGTATTTTCTATACGTCCCCCATGAATATTGGTAAAAGTGTGACTTATGTGGAAACTGGCTGCACTGAGGCGAGTTGCCAATGGACAACGTCTCATGGATCTATATCGGCAGCGCTCCACGGGGCAGTGCGAGCACCAGCAAGTGCATTCAAAAATCCCGCGCATGCTCAGGAACAACCTAGAACATTAAACGAAGGAAGCAGACGCTTGGATTTTGAACAACTTCCAGACACATATCTGATTGATTGGTGCATAATTGAGGGTAGCAGCAACTCCAAGCCGCAATCCAATGACGAGAAGAGTAAAACAATAATTTGGAAATCGTGGAGTGAGTTGAACGCCAATGGGCGCGAAGTTCTTCGAGATGTCTACTCCCAGGCGGGATTTGACGCAGTTCCAGGTTTTGAGATTTACATTGATGGAATCATTTGTGAAGCTCAACAGTCAGTCGTCAAGGCATCTCCCGACTCATCTACGGATGAATGCTCGTCAATGGTTGTAGCCGCAGCTATCGAATTGTTGCTTGCGATTCTCCGCGAGGCTGCCATTGATGATCCTGCGGGAAGCGTTTATGCATTCATCACTCGGGGTGCACGACGAAGACCAACAGTAGCAGCATTGGCAGCTCTGGCAAGGGGTTTACAGCTTGAGCATCCTAATTCATACGGAGGTGTCATTGACTACGATGACGAGTCAAGAGACCAGAAGGAAACACAAAATATGGCATCATGGAGGCCGAAGACCCTAGGAGAAAGGCAGTATTGTGTCTCTGTTGATGTCAAAGGCGTTGCTCGAGCCGCGCGTCTTACACGCGCCCCAAGACTATTAGATTGCAGCCATGCTGACTTGCATAAGTCATCAATTTTGCTTGGTCCTAGATGCCGTGTGATTGGAGGTACAAACGGTGTCGGCCTAGGACTTGCTCGCGCCGTAGCTGCCTCCAAACAAGTCACATCACTCGTTCTCATCGGTCGGTCCGGACACGTTGATGTTGACACTCGGCGTGAAATTGAATCCAGCGGCGTCTCCGTAGATGTTATAGCTGCTGACGTGAATGACGCTGCAACAACTTCGACAACCTTGACGGACAGCACCGCAGGCTCAATAATATGGTGTGCAGGAACGACGGGTAATGCACCACTCGCAACTGTGAACTCTGCTGATTGCTGGAAAGTGATGGCCCCAAAAGTCGCAGCGGCAAATGCTATCCAATCAGCAAGTAAGAATGTTAATATTGTCCTTATTTCGTCGGTATCCTCTGTATGGGGGCACAAGGGTGCCGCACACTATGCAGCAGGGAATGCCTTTTTAGACGCGCTTGCCGAGAGAGAAAGATCTCACGACCAATTGTCGTCACCTTCGCGTATCATCATATCTGTGAGATTTGGGCCCATATCAGGCACGCGTATGATATCAACCAAAGACGAGCTACGGCTGAAACGTCTCGGATTGGGGTGCATTAAACCGGAATGTGTGTTTCCGGTGATTGCACGTCTTCTGGCTATGTCTCGAACGGAAGTTGTTGTTGCGGATCTTCATCAAGGTGCTTTCGCTAGCGTCCATGCGGCATCCTTTGGCAAAGATTGGGATTTACTTGCTAATCTTAGAGAGGAACAGATCAATTCAGAGCTGGTGGAAGTTGGCACAGCTGACACTAACGCGATGAACGTGGATATACGTGACGTGCCTTCAATATTACTGAATGGCATTCAACGCTTCATTGGATCCACTCCTTCACACGATATGCCACTCATGGATGCTGGTGTGGATTCTATCACCGCGATTGAGATAGTAGACTGGATATCTGAGCAGATCGGTCTCCGTCTGCCGCAGACAACAATATTTGATCACCCCACCGTAGACGAGCTCACATCTTACGTTACAGATCTTGTCAAGACCAAACTCAGTGAGCGTCCTGTTAAAGTGAAATCTACTACCGTCAGTGTCGAACGCATCAGCCAGGTAGCGAACTCTATTTCGCTCCACACGAAGCCGCCAGACGAAGCGAGTGCTGTCATTGATTCTATCTCGTCATTTAACACTACGACGTCTTGTGACACAGTACAATGTGTACCACTCGAGCGCTGGGATCTATCGCAAAGCGTATCAGCTCCACTATCCGACCATATCCCTGTTTTCTTCGGAGCTTTCCTTCCGTGTGCAGAGAGCTTTGACGCATCGCACCTTGGCATTCGCGAGGCTGATGCAATTTATGCCGATCCACAACACAGAATGATACTGCATGTTTCAACGATGCTTTTAAACGACCCTGCAAATTCCAGGGGCAACGTTTCCGTCATGGTGGGATTGACTGCATCAGAGTACAATGTGTTGGCTGCTCAAGCAGTCGCACCTCTTGGGATCGTCCTTGCAGCTACCGGTTGCCTGAATATTGCTGCAGGACGTGTATCTTACGCGTTTGATTTACGCGGCCCTGCGTTTACCCTAGATACAGCGTGCTCATCCTCTCTCGTCTGTGTGAGTGCAGGTCTCGATTATGTTGTTCAGGGAAGCAGGGACACGAGCCGCAAGTCAGCTTGCTTTGGTGCAAATCTTACATTATCCCCTTCAACAACCATGGCATGCGCATCTGCAGGAATGCTTTCATCGTCAGGTAGGTGTAAAACATTCGATGCGAACGCGGATGGTTACGTTCGAGCCGAGGCATGTGCTGGTATTAAAATACGTACAAAAGTAGCGGATGACAACTATGTCACGATATGTGCTGCAGCTGTAAACCAGGATGGAAAGAGTAGCTCGTTGACTGCTCCTAACGGCCCTGCACAAGCAAGAGTTATCAGAGACGCTCTCGAAATTGCGAGTATTGACGAGCCTTCACGGGTTACAAGTCTATCGAGTCATGGTACCGGAACCGCACTTGGTGATCCTATTGAAGTAGGCGCTGCTGTTGGTATTCTTCGTGGGGGCTACACAATGCATAACACTGAAAGCAAAGAGCTGAAAAGAAGTGATGCACTCGTCTTAGGTGCGCTCAAAACCAGTAAAGGCCATAGCGAGTGCGCATCGGGAGTGCTCGCAATAACTTCAATCGTCAGAGCGTTATCAACGAGTAACACACTCAGCCATGGGATAGTTCTGCATCTTCGCGCAATAAATAAGTTGGTCGCGGGTGCAGCCCTCTCCACCCAAACAGGTACTGGAAACTCCGTACCGTTCTTGACCTCTCGTCAAGATTTGGCCCCAAACTCAGGTACAAAGCATGAGAAATTCACCAGCATCAGCGCGTTTGGCTTCACAGGAACAAATGCACACGTCATCGTATCGGGTGATCCATTGCTCAGTGTCATGACCAAGCGCTGTGCTGGTGCGTATGCTCTTGCAGATATGTATCGTTTCTGGGTGCTCCCACTAGCGTCAACAATGCTTGGCTCTTTAATAAATACGCGCGGCGAAGAACAATGCACAATTTTGGTAAATTTGGACGCGTCACACGTCTCAAGGACTGATCTGCCGTCGGCCTCAATTGCTTCTATCTGCTCGATTTCAGCAAGGATGATAGGGTGGAAGGTTGGTTTTGGAGCACCTGTAAACGATTTACATACTCTTCAAAAGGTCACCCTTGTTACACATGAACAAAGTGACGTTGTATCAGCAAGATGTTTGGTAGATCTACATGGCTCTGTGGAGCTTCAAGGCACGCGTACAAGCGATCTTCGTCTGAGAAAAGTTTTATCGACGGCATCGATCAGAGCCCTTGATTTGCACTCCTGCAACGAGCCTATTGACGAGACAAAAACCACTCTGTGTGCAAAACGCGCATCGTCATTGTTTCCAGTGATCTTTGAGCACGGCGTCACGTCTGCACAGCGTCAGCGTGGATATTTTGTATCACATTTCGATGTCAATGCTCCTCGTGATTCTCTCGAGCTAATTACGCTCGCATTAGAGGCTCCGACGCTCATACACGGAGTGCCTACATCCCCAGGTCTGATTGACGCTCTTGTTTGCAATCCTGAAGGTGCTACACAATACAGAAGTAAGTCTATTGGATATCTTAAAGGACCTTCGTTGACGTTGAAACGCGCAGAGGGGGGAGCATATCTGCATGTAATTAGTAGTGTGTCATCATCAGCGCACAACAAACAGAACCAGCATGCTGAGATCCAAAGCTCCGGGCATATAAAGGCCGAGTCAAGCCGGAAATGCAATGATTACTCTCGTCGCAAAACTGATGAAAACCTGCTTGTCGTGGGTAATGAAACCATCCGCTCGAGGATGCTTTCCATCTTGAGTGAAATAATTGGCAATGTCAACGGGGCCATCAGCGATGACGACTTAAACACAGAGTTTGGAGGAGCTCCCTTGACTCTGATCGAAACCGGGCTCGACTCAATCGGGGTGACCGAATTGTGTTCAGCAATACGCCGAATTTTCCCGAGCTTCGATTTGCCATCAACTGCGTTGTACGATTGTGCAACAGTCGACGACATCATTGAACTGGTTACGCGGTGTACGGAAACTGAGGTCAAAACTCAAAAAATCACCGAATACGTGACCGAGAAGCCTGCCTCATCTTGCCTCACCCGTGAACAATATCTCTTTTGGTCACACAGCCTGATGTTTCCAATGTCGTGTGCCTATAACATGGGGTTTGTACTCCACTTCGGCAACGAGCTCAGCATGGATACACACAACTGTGTTGTACTGGAGGCAGCGAGGAATGTTATATCTGCTCACCCATCTCTACTTGTGCGCGTATCTTCTGATGGAACAACGCAGATACAGCCTACAGCTGTGAATTGGAAGAACATTCTTGGGCGTGCAACACGGATACACGAGCTTGAAAGCTGTGGTCACGACGGAAATGTAACGTTAAATAATCCTGCACTGGCAGATGCGTGTGCCCGTCCGTTCGATATCGTCGCGGCCCCACCTCTTCGATTCTATCGCACAGGGAACTACTCATTGGTATTAGTTGCGCATCACGTTCTGTGTGACGCATCATCCCTTACAATACTTGCCCACCAAATCCGCGCAGAATATAATGCAATTAAAGCAAATGCACACCTCGATGATCACTGCACAACTTTGAAGCCCGAATACGGCTTCTTCATTCATGCTGCAAGACAAGCTAGACAAACCTCAGCTGATCTAGCTGAAAAACTCGACCACTGGGAGAAATATCTGACGCGGCATCACGTGAAAAATACTCCTGATTGTGCCTTTGTACCGTTGGATCTAAAGCTGGATTATGAGCCAAACAAGTCACCTTCTGCTAAACGATCTTGTGCAAGTGTTGAGATTGACATCCCACTAGCAGTTTCTGCAAAGATAAGAGCCGATGCACGCTGCCATGGAAGGACCACTTTTTCCACCCTTATCGCCGCGTGGGCACTAACACTGCGACGGCAAGCAAAACCGTATTTTGGGAGTGATGCGCTAGTAGACGATCTTGTGTTTGGCACGGCGTATGATCTTCGCGGGATGTCTGGGCTAAGTACGAAAGAAGCTGTTGGTTGCTTCTCGACGCTCCTTCCTATACGATGTAACACGAGTCCTGATGATTCCGGGAGGTCACCAACGTTTGACGTGTTTGCGAGCCGCGTTAAGAGTGCATGCCAATCAGCTTTTAGATTCCCTGAGGTACCTCTGCTTGGAATCATTGAGCGACTGAAGCCACCAAGGCGTGTCGGTGGTGGTAACCCGCTATTCAGTACCTGTTTCAGCTTTGTGTCCCTCTCATCTGGCCTAAATGACGAGGACACCATGCAAAATGTTGATGCGTTCCGTTTTCACGAGGCTGCCTTTGAACTTTGGCTCGGTATTAGTGAAGATGCTCATGGAAAGATGAAAGGCCATCTGATGTACGACTCTGCAGTTTTGAGTCGACGCTCCGCTGAAGCTATTTCGGCGTCGTTTCATGAGTGTATTCATGCCATCTCTGCCGCAGGATCTGAGGAGGTCACTATCGAGACACTCGATCACTGCATCAAGAATGCGAGAACCGAAGCATTCACTCCTGCATCTTCAGCACCTTTGTCTGACCTAACATTGGATATGATATCAACGGTGTGTGATTACCAAAGGGCACCTTTTGGACTTCCGTTGCACTGTTTAGAAGCAGGGATTGCTTCAGATCTGAGCAACGCAGGAAAACCATCCAAGGCAAGCATTTTTGACCTTCACGAGAACTGCCAACTCTCTTACATCGATCTTCATTCTCACTCGCTGAGGCTTGCGCACATTCTAAACCGCTCAGTTACTGACAAATGTGAAACAGATATTCGACCCCGACCAAGGCTTTCTGTTCTTGCCCCTAACGGATGGTTTGTCTTGGCCGCCCATTTTTCTGCCGCACACTGCGGTGGTGTCGTCGGCAACCACAACACTCATCTCACAGCTTCTGAGCTTGCCTTCCAGCTAAACAAGTTTCAACCACACGTGATCGTGATTGGAAGTAAGGCGTTAAATGATACACTCGACGCCGCCCTAACCTTGATTGATGGTAATATGTTGATTCCAGAACGAGTTCACCTTCCATGGCACGTCGACTTCTCCGACACTGCAGATTTTGATAGTAAAACGCCGCTTTGTGTGAAAGACACGTACCAGGTCTATTTTACTAGTGGGACTTCGGGAAAACCAAAAGGCGTTACTTTGTCAAATGACATTGTGTGCAAGCATGCAGTCTGCACCATCACCGAAATGCGCCTGAGCCAAGAGGATAACTGGTTGCATGTAGCCCCCATGTTCCATCTTGTCGATGCCTTCTCTATCTATGCTGTCACGGCGACAAGTGGCACGCACACGACACAGCAAATATTTGAAGCGAACGCCACGCTAGGCATCATAGAACGCGAGGGTATAACTGTCACAAACATGGCTTCGACTATGATTTTGCTGCTTTGCACAAATAATGCACTGAGGACGTTTGATCTAACGTCACTTCGTTTGCTTAGCTGCGGGGGAAGTTCCTTGCCTCCGGCAACGGTGAAGCGTGTAATCGCTTCGTTTGGGTGTGAGTTCTTTGTCTCGTACGGAATGACAGAGTGCTGTGGGAAAATTTCGATGAGTATACTCGAGCCTGCGTTGCGTGCTTCTCACGAGCTCGCAGACCAGCTAGCATTAGTGAGCACATCTGGCAGATCATTTCGGTTGCAAGAGATTCGAATTGTTGGACACGATGGCATCATCATCAAGCCAGGAAGCGGATTGATTGGTGAAGTGCAGTGCAGAGGACCAACAGTATTTCAGGGCTACTCGTACACGGATAACAATGAGATGCAGACTGATTGCTTTAGCAGTGACGGCTGGTTTGCAACTGGTGACTTAGCGACCATCGATGCAAATGCATACATTACAGTCGTGGATCGTAAGACTGACATGATTTTAGTCGGTGGCGAAAACGTGTATACTGCTGAGGTTGAAGCAGCGCTTTGTTCACATCCTGCGGTGAAGCAAGCAGCTGCTTTCGGGGTCGACAATTCAGTACTTGGGCAGACTGTGCACGCTGTTGTTACGCTTATAACGACAGATGCTGATACCAAGGAACGGACATGTAATCGAACCACTGGAAACCCGACACCACGAGACCTAATCGAACACGCACGCAAACTGCTTTCAGCCTACAAGGTGCCGAGTACTCTGGAAATAGCTCTTGAGCTGCCAACAAACGGATCTGGGAAGGTGATTAAATCAAAGCTTCGTGAGCTTCGTGCAGCAAAGAAAGTCCACGTGTCTGTAGGGCCGCAATGTGGTGTCGATTTGCCTGATAGCCAGATCACGTCTGATGCAACCTTTTCAATTGACCATCAAGCAGACAAGAATAATGGCAACATTTCTGGAGCCGCCGGTGACCTTCTGTTAGTGGAGCCGATGCGTGGTGAACATGGATTTGCAGACCTCGTCGACAACCTTGTTACATTGCAGCAACGTCAAGGACTGAAATCAACATGGTGTAAGTTACCATCAAACGCAACAGAACACTTACATACCTCATTTGTTGACTTCACACCCCAGAGCGCGTCGAACGACACTGTTGTTGCCATTCTCTTAGATGAATGTGACGAAGCGCAAATATCACGTGCTTGCATGCTAATTTCGAGCACTAAGCGCTTGAATTTTGACACGAGAAGTCCTCGCGTTTTACTTTTTCATGTCGAGGGTGTCAATAATTGCGATGCAGGTGTTTCAGTGACTGCCAGGGCTACAAACACGGCACAGACTGCAGGCATTTCGCTTGCGGTAAATGCTCTCGACTCACGACTTGTGTCGTTTTCCGAGCCTGTGACTCAAGAAACCCCTCAAAAGGGAAAAAGTGGCCCGAAGGAGCTGACGCTAGAAGATACGCTTCATCGGTCAATCAAGGCCGCAGCTTCTGTGCTTTGTGACAATGATGTTACATCCATCGAACCATTGACGTCGCTATGGGATATCGGCATGACGAGCATACGAGCAATCTCCCTTTCGTCTGTTCTCGAGGACGAGTTTAGCGTCAAGCTTCCTGCGAGTATTGCTTTCGACTATGGAACTCTTTCAGATCTAGCAGGATTTATTCATCGCGAGTATTTCGCTTCCAGAGACGAAGCAAGTGGAACAGGTCAGACGCACAAATCTGATGAACTTTTCGATCTCTCTGGAGAAAAGCACGAAAAGACACCAAACTTGAGTGCTCGTGTAACCACGCCAGCAGACAAAATGTCAAACTTGCTTGAATATTTTCGCCACGATGAACATGATTCGAATCAAGAAACACGAATGAGTGCCCTTCGGCATTTGCGAAAGCCTGAACCCATCCGCCGCATCGTCTTCGAGATATTCTCTGAATTTCTTCCGGATCTGCAGGAGCTGCTTCACGACCCTGAGAGCCTTGAGTCACTATCGTTGTGGTCAATCGGGCTATCTTCAGTCACAGCAGTGCAGCTGGTAACAGAGCTGTCAGAAGCGGTACACCTTCAACTACCTTCGACTTTACTTTTCGATCATCCGACCATTGCTGCTGTAGTTCAGACAATTGAGGCTCAAGAGGTGCAAAACTCCTCATCAAAACATTTTGCGACGGCAAGTGACGCATTTACAGATAAGATTGAGCGGTCAAGATCATTGTCTGTAGATGTCGAGACTGGTAAAAAAGTCGTCTCGGTGACATATCTAAGCACGTCACTATCTTCCACGGCCACAACCTCTCTAACGTCTCCTGGGGACTCCATTGAAAACACACCTCGAACAAGATGGGATCCTGACGTATCTGACGTCAACGTCCTTGAAAGTCGGTTTGGAAACTTTCTGCGCGACGTAGGTAACGTCGACGTAGAATATTTTGGCATGACACCAAATGAAGCTTTGTTGATGGACCCTCAACAACGCATGCTTATTGGCGCGTGCGATATACCAGCAAAACAAAAACGGATGAAAGATGACCCGAATGTATCCGTGTATGTTGCGATTTCCCACGTGGAATATGCATTTGATTTACAACGCCTTGGGCACTTTGTGCCGCACGCTGCGACGGGGAGTGCACACAGTGTTGCGTGCGGTCGGTTAAGCTTTATCTATGGGTTTAATGGCCCTTGCGCAAGTATTGACACGGCATGCTCCTCAGCGCTCGTTGCGTCCCACTTCCTCAACAATTCGATCATTACTATGGAGAGCAGTCGTGGTCTGGCTTCTTCTATAAATATGTGTCTCTCACGTAACACAAGCCTCATGTTTAGTAGGGCAGGGATGCTTGCTCAAGATGGTCGCTGTAAAACGATGGACATAACTGCTGATGGCTACGTTCGTCAAGAGGCATGTTGCGTTCTTGTTGCCGATACGCAACCACTCACTGAAGACGTGAAGTCAATCATGAGCAATCGTGTAGCATCAAATGACATATTTTCTCGTGTGATACTCGCGTCAACTGCAGTCAACCAGGATGGGCGGTCCAGCTCGTTAACTGCACCGAATGGTCCCTCACAGAAAAATCTGATCGAGCTCGCGCTTGAACGTGGTAAATATTACCCTAAAAACGTCTCCTCGTTACAGATGCACGGTACCGGTACTTCTCTTGGAGATCCGATCGAGGTTGGCGCTGCATGTGACGGGCTGGTTAGTCGTGCTGCGCGTGATTATCCACTTGTATTTCATGCGGTCAAGTCGCACGTTGGTCACGGTGAAACCTCCGCTGGACTTATGGGTATATGGCATGCGGCAAAAAGTCTTTTATCGCTCAAATCAGATTCTCTGCTACACCTGCGCCTGTTGAATCCTCATGTAACATCTACACTCGGCCGCATCGCAACAAGCCTACCTGGCAACCAAAGAAATACCGCAACGCAGAGTCTAAAACAAGTTTCTATGTTGACCAATGCTAATGGTCGACACTGTGGATATGACGCAATGCTGTCAACGAGCGGAGTTTCTGGGTTTGCATTTCAAGGTACCAACGCGCACGTCCTTATATCTACCGGAATGTCTCCCGCCGACTTTGTTCCTCTATGTCTTTCTCGTAAACACTGGGATCACGACAGGTACTTGGCATATCCCATCGCCCATCCTTTTCTCCCAGATCTATCCATCTCGGTTGACATGGTTATGCGGACGGCAACATTCAAGATGCCAGTTTCATCCACCGATTCTTGCGTATCAGTCATTATGGACCATTACATCCGCGGGCGTACACTTTTTCCTGGCACTGGTTTCTTTGAGCTTGCGGACACGGTGTCTAACTTGGGTAGACAAGGATTGTCAGTTCCTTCGACAGAAAGTAAGTGTCAACTTGCACGTCTTTCTCAACTCGTAATTCAGTCACCATTAATCATCGGATCAAGTTCCTCAACAGAAGCATCAATTATGGTCAACGAAGTAACAGGGGTCGTAGAAATTGCTTCATCTTTCGAGCTTGTGCATCTCCGCGCAAAGACAACGAAAGCGTTTTCATCCTATGATGTCACGAATAACTCAGCCGATGCTCCAACGCTGAAGAGTTTCTCATTATTCCAACAAGCAAATGCGAAGATTCACCATGCAACAGCTAAAGTGACAAACGGTATAATGGATGAAGCGAACAGCATGTGGATGCATCCAGCCGCACTTGACGCGTCTCTTCAACTTGGATTCTGCGCAACGTCAAAAGATGACAACACCATGCGATTGCCAATTGGTGCTCACGCATATGACGGGCCCGTGTGCTCACTATCTCCTTCGATAGATCTTACGACGAATATAATGTGTCTTGAATCAAAACCCGAGTCCTCACATGTCATCGGCACTGCAAGACAACAATATCCACGACATGCTTGCGTTTTCGGCCTGGTTTCCAAAGAACTTTCGTCTCGCTCTTTGGCATCTCAATCCACAACTGTTGGGATGTCTCAAAATCATGTTGTGGACTCTTCTAATGTCAACTTTATACTCTCCTGGCTGTCCCGCCCAGAAGTCATTAAGGATAACAGCCACAAGAAGACTATACATGCTCAGGATCTTTCAAGGCACGCTAAACTTCGACGAATGTGGCATTCGAAAATGTCCTCAACAATCAGCGACTATCTCGCCACGACCATGTCTGCTTGTCAAATGACCGCAAACATCAAATCTACAAGTGAATCCCGTATAGACACAGTTGGATCGAACAACACTGTGAAGGAATGTTCCAGCTTTAGTCTTTTGGATCGGATGGTAAGGGTGAATAATGAATCGATCCGTGCCGCCTTTCGCGTTTACGCATCAGAATCGCGACACTCCACAGTTGTCTCTGCTTACGACCATTCACCTTTGTTGGCACGGGAACCAACAACTGAAAAATCGGTGCGTAGTGTTAACTTTGAGAAAAATAATCGCGCAGCAGGTCACGGCGTATCAATTTATTCTTGTACAGCATTCACAGCATCTTTGACATCGTGTCAAGTTAAGAGGAGGACACCCGAATTTGGAACAGCGAACCTGGATGTGTCACAACTTGCAAGGTCTGCCATGTTTTCCCATAACCATCGCAAGAACTTTGATGGCAATAGTGCTGCAATTGCTGGCGGCAGTGGGGGAATAGGATCAGTAATTGTGCCATGGCTGATGCAAGAAAAGAAACACACGTCATCGACGGTGTTTTGTCGTTCTGGACGTTCTTCCTACTTACATTCTTGCTCTGCTGTTGACATTGCTTCCGTAGTAAATGTCGCGAGATCGGATATCAGTGTTTCTGAAGAAGCACTGTACGGGGGTTGCAAAGTCGCTCAAGATCGAGAGAATCCCCAGTTAGTCACATCAGTTCATGCTTGTGGTGTCCTGTCTGATGCGATCATAAGAAATCAAACTGTTGGCACCTTACGCAAGACAACCGCTCCAAAGATTTCAAGCATTCTACACTCTAGCCCTGCTTGTGTCGATGCTATTTCGCACTGTCTAACCTTTTCTTCCATTGCAACATTATTGGGCTCCCCTGGACAAAGCAACTATGCCGCTGCTAATGGAGCTCTTGATGCTTGGTCAACCGCGTTGCGAGACGAGGGATCACCAGTAGTGAGTATACAGTGGGGTGCTTGGCACGGGGCTGGTATGGGTGGTATGGCAGCATCAAATCCTGGAAGAGTGTTATCGAAATTGACACAGCTAGGCTTTGGTTTACTTACGCCGGAAGTTGGTATCCGTGCACTCCGGGATATCATGGACGAAATTGAAATGTGCGGTCCCGTCGTTATGGTATCCCCGTTCGACCCTGCACGTTTACTGAAATCTTCGTCGCTTGACTCGGCAATATCACCAATCCTTAAAAGTATTGTTAGCATCACAAACAGCAGAGAAGATATACAAATAGAACAACCTGACCTTTCCTGCGTCGGGCGCATACAGTCTAAAGCTCCTGAGGTAAGGGAGATTGCTTTGAAAGCGGCTTCAGAAATTCTCATGAAGCGGCCACAATCCGATGAGTCTCTTGTTCATGCGGGGCTCGATTCTCTTAGTGCTATCGAATTTCGAGACAGCCTCTCTTCATCACTTGGGATCTCGTTACCTGGAACACTCATCTTCGATCATCCAACCATTGATGCAATCACGTCTTATGTATCTTCGATGATTGTTGAGCGTGTTGAAAGCAAACGTCACCTGGACTCTGATAAACATAATCGAGGAAGAAAACAACGCCGATCAGACCTTCATCCACAGCTGTCGGATCATCATCCTAGAGCGCAAACACTCGATAACGTGGTACTTGCAAAGCAACAAATTATGAGCCTGATCGAGTCAAATCTTGGTTTTAGACCTGATGATAAGCAACCTTTGATTGACGCTGGTCTCGACTCTCTCTCTGCGATAGAACTTCGCGACATGTTATCAAACGAATTCGGAATACAGATGCCCGCCACAGTAGTCTTCGACTACCCTTGCGTGTCTGATCTTGCTGAAAAAGTTGTATCCCTCTCAACAAAAGGGAAACATGCCGAGCATCACATATCGAAAACAGAATGCGACATGCATCTTCATTTGGAGAATGACACCGACCTTCGCCCTAAACTCAGCGTCGTCGCGGTTGCATCGAGCTTTCCTGGCTTGTCAAATTCACGCGACAAGATTTCGCGAACCCCGATTGAACACTGGGACGCGAGAGATTCCAATGACGGAAGAGCAGCCCCGGCGTTTGGAGCGTTTCTCTCGGGTCTCGAAAGTTTTGACGCAGTTTGTTTCGACATTTCTATGTCTGAACTTGCATTGTTAGACGCGCAGCAGCGCATGCTTCTTGTTTTGTCATCAGAGTCACTAAGGGAAAGTGATCTGTCAACAGAAGAACGCCAAGCGACTGGAGTGTATGTTGGTATCTCGAGTATGGACCATCAGACGTTGCTCAATCGGCGGAACGTGCCTATTTCCCCTTTCACAGCTACAGGTGGCGCTCTCAGTGTTGCTGCTGGCCGTCTCTCGTTCGTGCATGGCCTTTCAGGTGCAGCTGTTGCTATTGACACTGCTTGTTCATCGTCCCTCGTCGCTCTGCAGGTCGCAATGTCGGCAACTGTCAACAACAGCCTCTCAACTTCTGATAATGCAGAATTCATAGAATGTGTTGCCTCGGTCAATCTCCTTCAGGTAGCCGAGACAACGATGATGTTTCAGCGTGCAGGGATGATCGCATTGGATGGACGGTGTAAGACACTTGACAGTCAAGCTGATGGATATACTCGTGGCGAGGCGTGTGCCTCAATTGTGCTCTTTGACACAGATTATCTCTTGAGCGCCCGCAACACCAGTGTAAATTCTATTGTTCTAGGAACAAGTGTAAATCAAGACGGGCGGTCAAGTACGCTCACTGCTCCCAATGGTCCAGCGCAGCAGGTAGTTATGCGGAGATCTTTAGCACAGGGGCGCATATCGGCACGTGATATATGCTATGTGCAGTTACATGGCACAGGAACACCTTTGGGCGACCCGATCGAGATTGGAGCACTAAGCTCTGTATTTGACACGCCTGGTCCGGGAATCAGTGCAGTCATACTCGGTGCACCTAAATCGTCCATTGGTCATGGCGAGCCTGCTTCGGGCATCAGTTCTTTGATTCAAGCGATCGTTTCACTTCGGAGGGAGTCTGCACCTGCGGTTCTCCATCTCAGCAAACTAAACCATCATATAATTACCATTCAAAACGCTCGGCCAGTTGAGTTGGCAAAGCTTGCTTCACGACGGCAACTTTCAACTGTCGAGACTTCCCGTTTGTCATCAATCAGCGCGTTTGCATTCCAAGGTACTAACGCGCACGCTATCTTGCAAGATGAAAAAACGGATGACGCTTTTGATTACGAGAAATCTTCGTTTCAAGTATGGAACAGTGAAAAGTTAGTTTTCCATGTTGCTGCACACCCGATGCTTTCACAAGTATCTTCAAAAGACAGTGTAAACTTTAGGTTCTTAGCCAGTATCAGTGCAACAGCGAGCCAAAGCTATCTCTTTGATCACCAGGTAAACGGTCGTGCATTATTCCCGGCAGCTGGAATGCTCGAGCTTGGTTCTGCCGCTGCTCGATCTGGTGCTTCTTCGTGCTCTTCTGTGTTGTACGCCGTTGGTATTTTTGCTCCTGTAATTCTTGACAATGATGCAATGAGCTCTATTGTGACCTGTGATATCGATATTTGTCAAGGGTCTATTCAAATAGGATCGAACAGCAGACCTGGGTGCAATGCAAAAGGTTCGTGCGGCCCGCACTCAACATGCCATCTATCAAAACCCTCAGCAAATTGGCCAGACCGTTTACTAGGCTTTCCACTTGCAAGTTGTTCAAGTCGTGAGGCTGTCATTGGTCGACTGGAATCAGCTGCAAATTGGAAGTCAGTGTTTGGAGGTGAAAACGATGCACCATGGACACCGCCTCCATCCCTTGACGCTGCTTTTCAGCTTGGTTTTGCGCGGAGGAACAAGTCAAACTCTTTACAGTTAGACACATTTGTCCCTGTTGCCATGAATGTATATGTCCCTCCTATTCATAATTCACGGGTTGCTGGAGATCTTGCTGTTGCTGCGTCTTCAAGTAATTGCGAGAGTGAAATCAGTAACGAAAAGCTGTCATTGCCACGAAGTGACCACTACATAATTCCTGACAAACGTGATGCAACACTCGTGCTGACACTCTTAGGCTTACAGCTACGCAAGATTGCGGGGACCCGATCTCCGAAATTAACGGCACATCAAGATTCCTGCGATTCGAGGTCTCACTGCCAGATGATGCCACTGTATGCGACGGAGCATCTTTCAACAGCACTTAGAGCCAATGTGGTGGTCACTGATAACAGCCGTAATCCGATATTTTCACTTTTCCGTGACAGCACGAGAAGCTTGGGAAGGGAAACCGTCAAACTTTCTATTACCGGTTTAGAGACAGTTCAAAATGTCGCGCCTGCTTTATCGTTGTCCATAAAAGCTGATTTGTTATTTGGTAATCTCGTACAAGCTGGTGTCCTTGGGGTTTTTCGTGGCACAGTTGACGAGCTTTCTAAGGAGAATGTTGAGATTTTCACAAGTGAGAGAGATATTCACGACGTGCAAAACTGTGGGAGCATTGACTGTTCGCAAGACACTGATGGTACAATAACACTAGCAGGGACTAAACGAATTAGGCGGCTAGTCTCATGCTCGCTTGCTAACGAACACAGGTATAAAATCTGTGACCTTTGCCCTACCAATGCCAGCTCTGGATTTGTGAACACACTTCAGAAGAATTCTGTGAAATTTCAGAGCCACCATTTAACATCAATATCCAAGAAGTGTTACGTTTCCGGAGGTCTTGGTGCCCTCGGTCAGCTAGTAGCTTCGTGGTATTCAAAGCATACTTCTTTGAACACGATAGTGCTCACAGCCAGATCCGGAAGGACTCATACAGCACGCTCAGCATGGCATGATGGAGCCCTCCTTGCATGTCTCACGAGGAATGACATCGCAACTACCGAGGATGCAGTGTCGTGTGACGACCACGACTTCTCAGACTTCGTCCACACCAGCGGTGTTCTCAATGATTTAGCCCTGCATGATCAGAATGCACGGTCATTTGCAACTTCAATGTCACCCAAGGTTCACGGGCTTCGAAAAACTGTTCCCGGTAGCACCCCTTGCAAAGCAACGACTCGAACAATACTTTTCTCGTCGATTGCGGCACTGCTAGGATCATCTGGCCAGGCAAATTACTGTGCTGCAAATAGTTGTCTTGACACTTGGGCGTTAAGCACAATGCACAGTGGTGCAGGTGGAGTAGCAAATAGTGTGCAGTGGGGTGCATGGAGTTCTGTTGGTGGCATGGCCTCAGGAAATCCTTCCATCTTATCACGTTTGGATCGCCTTGGTTTCGGTTCGCTCACCCCAAACACTGGACTCCGTGCCCTGCAGGCAGCAATCTTTTCACTAAAACCTGTACAGAATCGGGTGATTTGCATCAATACATTTGACTGGAAGCGTTTCTTAGCAAACTTACACCGACCAACAACGTTTTTTCAAGAAATAGAAACCGTTGCCGATTCTCATTCAACCGCTTCAGATGCAATCGAAGAGATTCCTACGTTGTCCTCAAAAGAAATTGCGAAACCTTCTCGAGGTGCCGAAGTGGACCTGCATTCCACCATCATATCAGCTGTCAGAGTAATTCTCGGTCGCGATGTTGGCCAAGAAGAACCGTTTATAGACGCTGGAATAGATTCGCTCAGTGCAGTCGAGCTCAGGAATGGGTTGGTTAACTCGCCTACTCTTATTGCCGCCTTTGGAGCTGACAGGTTAAAAGAATATGTTCCGGCTACCGTTGTCTTCGATTTTCCCAATGTTTCGGTTCTTTCAACACACCTGTCACAGTATTGTGAAGCAGAGGTGAAAACTACTGGTGTCAATTTTGAGCTGGCGAGTGAAGACGTACACGATGATAAAGTTGCACTGAGCATTGAAAACATCGTAGGTGAGCTCCCTGCAATCGCCAAGTATAATCACACAGCTTTAGATGCACCAGGGTTGATTTCTGGTGATCGTTGGCAGGTTGATGATGAAACAGCCCCGACAGCTCGGTTTGGGGGCATGCTTGAAGAAATAGAGAAATTTGATGCCAGCATATTTCACATCACGCAAGCTGAGGCTTTGTACATCGATCCACAGCATCGAAGCCTTCTCAAGCTCGCACTGGAATCAGTCAGCCAACACCTGGCATCCTTTGATATGGACAACACGTCTACCGGCGTGGCTGTTGGGATATCCGGTAATGAATATGCGCAGTTAAGCAACGCGTCTGCAACGGTTTCACCGTACACAGCGCTCGGTGGATTTATGAGTGTTTCATGCGGTCGTCTATCGTATACTTTTGGATTCGGTGGTATGAGCTTTGCGGTGGATACTGCGTGTTCTTCGGGGCTTGTTGCAACTCATCTTGCCGCAGAAAACATAAGAAACATCGGAGGGAAGACTAAACAGATGCTATGCGCAGCAGCAAATGTCACACTCCTTCCAAGCACCACAAACATGTTTGTTGTGTCTCACATGATTGCATCAGATGGTAGATGCAAAACTTTTGATGTTGCTGCTGCAGGTTATGTGCGTTCAGAGGCGGCTGTGACATCATTTCTCCAATATCTATCGAATGTTGATGAGCGTGAAGAATATTACTGCGCTATACTTGCAGGCTCTGCAACAAATCAGGATGGGCGTTCGAGTTCCCTCACAGCGCCAAATGGACCGGCTCAGCAACGGGTGATTCGAAGTGCTCTCTCACATGCACACGAAGAAGTGAGTCGACTGGATTTCCTAGAGATGCATGGTACTGGTACATCCCTTGGTGATCCAATTGAAGTCAACGCAGCAGCAGAAGTGTTTGGAGATTCAGTTAATCACACTAACTCATTCAGTCTAGCAGCAGCAAAATCACGCACCGGCCATGCAGAACCAGCATCCGGTATGATCGGCTTGTATTCAGCAATATCTACTGGCAGCCGGTCAAGTTTAAGTCAGAATATGCACCTCCGCCAACTTAATCCTCACATAGAGCAGATCATTTCGCGGCGTCGAGGACTGTTTGGAACTCCAAGACAGACTCCATCAATTCCGTTGGAGGCATCGAACACAATTCGCTCTGGAGTGAGTGCCTTTGCCTTCCAGGGCACAAACGTTCATGTCACTTTGTCTTCACAGCCAGCAATATCCACTTTTACGAGATGTATTTCGTTGTATAATAGTGCTCCTTTCTGGGTTGCTCGACGTAATCATCCGATGATAGAAAGTGCATTGTCACATGCATTTACAGAATCAGCGTCACGTATTCGCTTCACAGCGAGACTTGATGGATCAGCCAGCATTGCGCACATTCTTGACCATCAAGTGCTCGGAATGCAGCTTTTCCCAGCTGCTGGGTTTCTTGAGCTCGTCAGCGCTGCCTTCAATGAAAGCGTAGAATCTCTGCAAAGGTCTCTTTCGGAATTCCAGCACGACCTCAACCTTTGTGCTATTTCCATTCCATCCCCCTTTGTACTCGGAAACGTTGCGCAGACATGCTTCATAGCTCTGGACCCAATGATTGGAGTGACAACAATTGCCTCAACTTTGGGGATGCATTTGGTTGGAAATGCACGGGCATTCAGCGGTCGTCTAAATTCGCGAAAAAACTCTAGGTTGACTGATTTACAATGCTACACGGGTCCGATAGTCGCTCTGAGGAGGTCGTATGGTGTTGCACGGCGAGATGTCACTGAATCTAACGGTGTAAATTCTACACTTGCTATTCCTCCCGCATTACTTGATGCAATTATGCAACTTGCTGGAGCGAGACAAAACACGTCTCAGATTCTTGTCCCGGCTGGATTTGATATGTTTTCAATTTTCTCACATGAATGTGCTACATACGAATCGTGGGGATCCGCTCGTGAAATGGATACCAATCAATTCAAAACGGAACACATTTTGGGGTCCACGAATGGTAATAGGATTGAGGCAATGCTCTCAGGAATGGAAATGCGACCAGCTGGTCAAAGTTTCATGAACCTAAATGCTGGCTCCCGTGATGCTGACAACATGGCAAGTGACATATCAAGGCAGATATTTTACGCGGCCAAGCGCGTAGCTGTCGGCTCTACAAATGAAGCGCCTACATCAACATTATCTCCTCGGACGTTCAGTGCGAGTATGCGCTCAACTTACTTGTCAATAGCTGCTCTGGAACTTGCGCAGTGCAGTGTCCTTGCGCAAAACAAAAATATCGAACTCTTTGCTACGGGCCATGCATGTAGCCATGTCTCACTTGGCGCGTCGGCTACACCGTGGCCATCGTCAGTGTCATATGCAGTTGCTTCATGCATTATCAAGGTGGCAGCAGAAGAGCAGGGCACTATCATGCATGAAAATCAATTGCTTTGCAACGCGCGACATTCAGTTATTTTACAAATGGACACTGCCAGTACTGTTAGTCAATTTAATCTTGAGAACACAGAGAGCTCTGCCTCTGGTAGCAAGCAGATCGCGTTCATCTCCGGAGGACTAGGTGGTGTTGGGATGCTTGCAGCAGTCGAACGTACTAACGCGGGTGTTGGCAAAGTTGTGCTGTCTGGCCGATCTGGTCGGTCAAAGGATACAAACTTTTACGGTATTGCAGAGGAAAGGAAACAAACAGCTGTTACAGTTGTTCGTTGTGACGTTGCTTCGCGCGAGGAATCGACCTTTGCTTGTGTTGTCGCTCAGGCATCAAGGTCGACATGCTTGCGAGCACCTTGTATTCAATTGCTCCATGCTGGTGGGATTCTCAGTGATGAAACGATTGGTCGACAAACGGCTGGATCCCTTGGCACTGTCATGTCTCCCAAGACTGTTGGATTCCAACGCTTAGACGACGCATTTGCATATCTCCCTATTTTCGGCTCAGTCCTCTTTTCCTCGATTGCCGTACTTTTAGGCTCCATGGGGCAAGCAAATTATGCCGCTGCAAATGCTTCACTGGATGCTCTTGCGGCCGTACAAAGCCGAATGGGCCTTCCGACTACAAGCGTGCAGTGGGGAGCATGGGCGCATGGCACAGGGGGGATGGCAGTAAGAAATAAAGGAACTCTTGCCAGACTTGATCGTATGGGCATAGGATCATTGACACCCGAGCAAGGGCTTTTGGCAATTATCGCAGTTTTGCACAAGCAGCCTCTGATTCATTTAGACGTTTTCACAATTAGTCCGTTTGATTGGGGCACATTTTTGGAAAGGCTGCCCCAAGAAAAGCAAAAGACATACGAAGCTTTCTTGGACATGAAGACGTTACCGAGGGGTACTAATAGTAACAACTTTGACGTTGCCATTGACACTGAAGACGCATTTCAATCAGACGAAGCTAATTCTAACGTTCAGGATGCGATCGATGAGATTACTTCTGCTGTGCTTCCACTTCTCGATTTCAAATCAAAAACAATCTCCGAAGATGACCCTCTCATGGAAAGTGGATTAGACTCACTCGGTGCCGTGGAGCTTCGTCAAACTTTGTCATCAGTTTTCAAATTGAACCTGCCACCGACGATAATTTTTGATTATCCAAGTATCGGAGCGCTCGCACGCTATGTCACCATACAGCGCTCTCAGCAATCTCGATCAAAGTCTCATTTTAAGCGAAGGAATACCAATAATATAAAGCAGAATATTGCTGCCTCGACATTAAACGTCCAAGGTGAAACAAGTGGGGTACACATAGTGTCTTCCGCTTGTGAATATCCGCGTGATATCTATAGCTCAAAGCAACTGTTTTCCGCTCTCGCGTCTGGTTGTGAGTTTCAGCAGACAATTCCTTCACTTCGTTTCAATTGTGACGAGCTGGGAAAAAGTCCAAGCATTGCAACGTTTATTTCTGACATCGCGTCATTTGATTCAGATCTTTTTCAGTCATCAAAAGCAGAAGTCACGACGATGGACCCTCAGCAACGAAAACTCCTTGAACTGTGCTTGCGCAACTACGTTGCAATCGATGGACAACTCAAACGCGCTGTCGGTGCACGCACTGGTGTTTATCTGGGTGTCATGTGGACTGAGTATCAACATTTACTTGTTGCTTTTAAGACGCCGCGAAATTCGTTTATTGGAACAGGGAACGGTCTAAGTTTTCTCGTTGGTAGACCCTCATTCGTTTTCGGCCTAGTTGGTCCAAGTGCCGTGCTTGACACAGCATGTTCTTCTAGCCTTGTTGCTGTGAGATTAGCTGCGCAGGTAACTGCAAGTGGAGAAGCCCTGGACGCACACGCTGCAGGGACACAATGTATGCTTCTTGCGGCTACTTTCAGAATCCTCAGTGATCTGAATGCTCTTTCTTCAGATGGACGATGCAAGACCTTGGATGCTAGTGCAGATGGTTATGGTCGAGGTGAGGGATTTGCTGGCATCTACATACAGAAGAAGCGCGAGAACTCAGTACAAAATGCTGCATACTCTGAAGAGTCAACTGTTACCATCTTAAGTGGAGGGGTGAACCAAGACGGACGCTCATCCACATTCACTGCCCCGTACGGTCCCTCTCAAGAGCGCCTTATCGTCGATTCTTTGATGGAGGCATTTACAACCCCTGTTGATGTCAAACAACTCTCACTGCACGGCACAGGGACATCTTTAGGAGATCCCATAGAGATTGGAGCCGCGGGTCGCGCTCTTTGTGGAGAAGTGGATGCAAATGTGGCACTTATTTCGAGTAAAACGTATCTTGGTCACACTGAAGGAACTGCCGGATTGACGGGGTTGCTGATCTCGATAATCTCTGCCAAGCAGGTGGCCTCCATTTCGTTACTGCACTGCCGTGAAATGAATCCATATGTGGTCACTACGCTTTCTTCATTGACTGAAACTGGTTCGGCAACAAAAATGTCAATGCCTCGGTCCGCTCTCACAACGTGTGTCACTGACAAAGAAACCGATAGTCAGGAATCGATTGTCACATCTACGAGCTCCTTTGGTATGAGTGGTGTCAACGCGCATTGTATTATTGCGACTAACCCATGGAAAGGTCATGGGTGTAATCGCGACAATGTAATTTTGACTGGAAGTACACGTTGGTTCTGGTGTGCGCATAGCCCAAGAATGCTGCGTGCTACTGCAAATTTTCCCGACAGGGCAACTATGCAGGTATCAACGTGCCACTTTCACACATCGTTCGACGAAAGTTCACTTGCATTCCTCAAAGACCACGTCGTAAACGGCTCTGCTATCTTCCCAGGAGCAGGTTTCATGGAAGCTGCTAATGCAGTCTCTACACCGCTAGATGCCGATGAAAAGAACACCACTTTAAATGCAGTTGCTTTCATCCGGCCACTTATGTTTCAAGCTGGCATTGGCATTTCAGTTGTTTCATCAGCAGCTGGTTTCATTGACATCATGAGGATGGATGATGAGCGAGCTTCAGTCCTCATGCGAGCATCTTCAAGGCGACATGCATTTATTGGGATGGAAAGACATAATTCCGACAGCTCCACAATCTTCACGACACTTATTTCTGATGTGAGATGTTCACGTACTAACACATTCAGTTGTTGTGGTGTGATTTCAAGTCCTTTGACCGAAACTTTTGATGGGGCTTTCGCCGCGCATCCATCAAGAGTCGACGCCATGATGCACATGGCGGCTGCACGTGACTTGCATTCAAATCATGTTTCACTTCCAACACAACAAGAACCTCTTGTTCCTGCAACTGTTCAGGTATTTTTTGTGCGTTCAACAGTCCCCGATTGCAAACCAGGCTTTGGGGCTGTCAGCCATTCGGATCGTGAAAGGAGTAATGAAATGATTAGTGATCATCATCTCAATGTTGCAGGAAACACCGCGACTATTCACCGTCTTCATGTGAAGCCCGCTGTAGGTTTGCAAAACGACAAATCTCGTTCCAACACATCTGTCTCAAGGAGTTTGGGACTGCGAGACTTCCCAGCAGCGTTGTCTGACGAAAAAGATGATGACAAAATGTATAAAAGCTCGAGCATCTTGTATGAAACTATCTGGCGGGCTGAATCAGCTGCCAAACCAGGAGCCTACGATACGCGTGTCAACGGATCGTTCAAATCGACGAAAGCATGTACCAAGTTCGGCAAGGGTGCACACTCTGCTGTCCGTCCAATTTTAGCAACAACTGAAATGATGCAAGTTTCTGCAACAACAATTTTAAGAGCTGATGTATCAACTATTGGTGGGACTTTGCAATCTACACCGTGCGTCTTTGGAGACGCACAACAACCGTTATCATCGCATCCCGTGCTCGGCATATTCCGCACTATAGCTGCTGAGTATCCTACAGTAGACTTCAGCGTGTCTGCCCACTCGGCTGTCCCTACGCTTGGTCAACAAAAAATGAAGAATGAAGCGAGTATTCGTCCGACGTCCGGACAATATGGCCAAGCATCAGACGCAGGTGTCCTCTTCTTTCCCGTGATTCGACCTTGCATCAAATTTCCTAGCCCTGGCGCAGTTTCTCTTATTCCGCGACCTAGAGGAGCCCTTGCTGATATGAAACCAAGCCACTGGACTGCAACAAAATCGATGCAAGATGTGAAGATGCGAGTATGTCCGGAAATTATCGACGAAATGCCACTGGTTAATGTGCGCGTTGAGGCCGTAGGACTTAATTTTCGAGATGTCCTGAATGTGCTCGACATGTACCCTGGTGACCCTGGCCTTCCTGGTTCTGACTACGCGGGCGTTGTACTTGGCGGCGCTAACAAAGCAGGTTCCTCTGCATTTCCTCCTGGAACAGAAATATTCGGTCTCGCCCCAGGGTGCCTAGGCACTCGCGTAACGGCAAGTGCACTAACAGCAGTGCCAAAACCACCTAGCATATCCTTTGCTGACGCAGCAGGATGTCCAACAATTTTCTGCACTGTATTTTTGGCCTTGGAAATGGCAGGTCCATCAACAGGTGCATGTAAATCGGTACTTGTTCACGCTGCCACGGGAGGTGTTGGTCTTGCCGCCTGTCAAATATTAGGATTGCAAGGAGTAAATATTTTTGCAACCGCAGGAAGTGCACGTAAGCGATCGATGTTACGAAACATGGGCATTTCCCACGTCGCAAGTTCCAGATCGACGGAATTTGTTGATGTGCTGTTAAATACGAACAACAGTCCAGTTGATATGGTAATAAACTCACTGACCTCCACTGGCATGGTGAGTGCCTCATTTGCAGCACTTCGTGAAGGGGGTGGGTTTGCTGAAATCTCAAAGCGTGAAATTTGGTCTCCTGCAGCAGCTTCTCTTGAAAACCCAACGACAAACTACAAACTCGTTGCATTCGATCTTCAATCACCGGAGGTATTGCATTCTAAACTTTCTCAACTATCGCTTTTATTACACCATGGCACGGTCAAACCAATTTTTTCACAACGAGCTGGACTGATTGCTGCGCGTGAATGCATGCGCGAAATGTCTGGTGGAAATCATATCGGTAAAATCATCTTATGTTCACCCGAGACATATTTAGTTCAAGATTCTGCGACAAATGTCTCTATCACGGGAGGTTTAGGCGCACTCGGTAAGACATTAAGTGAATGGGCAACAACTCGAAGCGTACGGAGAGTTGCGTTACATGGTCGAACAGGCCGTGCTGGTTCAAATGCACGCATTCCCTTGAATGATATGTCCGTTGTGCGTGTTTTACGATCAGACTCTTCTATTGTAGAAGAAGCATCGTTTGCAGCTTACATTGGACACGCGGATACCTCTGCAGAAAGCGCCGTGCTACATGCTGGCGGGGTTCTAGCTGATGCTGTTCTTTCCAGGCAGACTGCTGGAACCTGTCTCCGAGTTTTTGCTCCTAAAGTCACAAGCCTCGCACATGTCTATTCTTCAGCAGGTGCAGCAGCGAGCTCCATCAAGATATTATTTTCATCCTTGGCGTCGATGCTCGGCTCTGCTGGGCAGGCGAACTACGTCGCTGCAAATGCAAGTTTAGACGGATGGGCGCAGATGGCATCGTCAATGGGGGATCGTGCGATCAGCATTCAATGGGGTGCTTGGAGTGGAGTGGATGGCATGGCAGCCAGTGAGGACACAGTTCGACGAATGGAAAGACTTGGTGTTGGGTCTGTCAATCCTGAGTTTGGCCTTGCCGCTCTCGAAGGAATTCTGCAGGGGCTCTCTGCTGCAGCATTGCCGGATGCACACAGCTCGTTGATAACTGCAAATGCATTTGACTGGACGGTTTTCCTCGGCAAAATGTCATCTGTTCCCGAGATTTTTGATGAAGTGAATACATCAACGAGCCCAATTGGGATGTCCTCGAACGAGAATCACAATGCGGTCAAATTTCAAAATAGTGGTGATGTTGCTAAACAACTTGTTCTCGAAACGGTGATGAATATTATTGGTAGAGATGTTCCTGATGATGCGCCTTTGTTAGACTCTGGATTGGACTCGCTCGGCGCAGTCGAGTTTAAAAACTCGATAGAAAGTGTGTGTGGTATGGATATGCCATCAACGCTCGTATTCGACTACCCCACCGTGAATGCAATAGTTTCATACCTGACACCACTGCTTCAAGTGGAAATTGAGAAGGTAACAACAGTAGAAAAGCTATGTGCGGAAACAATGTTAGATGGCAATACATCCGAAGAACAAACTGAGTATGAGCACAAACATGAACTTGTAGGGGTGGTTGGGTCCTCCAGTCGAACCTCGCGCGACGCTCTTCAGAATGATTGTCCAGTAGATGCGATAACACGTGTCCCGCTCGATCGCTGGAGCCTCGACAGTTCTGACAACAGCGCCCAGGTTCAAGCACGCTTTGGAAGCTTTATCGTCGGAATTGATGCCTTTGACCTCGACTTATTCAATATATCGTTAACAGAAGGTCTTCTCCTCGATCCACAGCAGCGCATGCTTCTAGATGCTGCGCTGGAGGTCAAATTTGGCATCGCCTCGGTTGGATCCGAGCGCTCTGGTGTTACCGTCGGCATATCTAGCAATGAGTATGCAAGAATGGCTGATGTTGTCAGTGCGTACACCGCCACTGGCGGCGCTCTTTCTGTGGCATGTGGGCGCATATCATATACGTTCAGTCTGCAAGGCATCTGCCTCGCAATCGACACAGCATGTTCATCTTCCCTGGTCGGTTCACACATTGCAATGAATAGCATTGCCAACAACGAGTCTGAGAATGTCACGTCGTGTGGTGTGAATGTTACCCTCAGCTCTGTAACGAGTGAAATGTTCAGCAAGGCAGGCATGCTTTCGAAGGACGGCAGGTGCAAGACACTCGATGCAGGCGCCGACGGCTACGTGCGTGGAGAGGCATGTGTGGTGCTTGAGCTTCGCGCTCAAGACAAGGCGTGTGAAGGTACACGGCCGGCAGGGCTGCTCATCGCATCTGCGGTCAACCAAGACGGACGGTCGAGCAGTCTGACCGCCCCTAATGGTCCCTCCCAGCAGCGAACAATCCGCACTGCTTTGCAAACAGCAAGAATAGACTCCAGCGAGGTTGACGGGCTCGAGATGCACGGCACAGGAACATCACTTGGAGACCCAATCGAGGTCGGAGCAGCGCACGCCGTGCTTGTCGAGCATGGCATGGAGATACGCAGGGCGCCTCTAGCACTTTCGGCCATGAAATCATGCATGGGGCATACTGAGCCCTCCGCAGGTCTGGCTGGATTATTTTGCGCCCTGCGAGGAGCACACCTGAGCAGCATTGGTGGCATTTGCCACCTGACAAAAATCAACCCTCACCTCGCTAGTCTGACACGGAATGCTACATCAAGCGATGCTGCTGCCTTGTTGCTTCCCAGACAACTCGCCGGATTCGCTAACCATTCGATGCAAAAGCAGCATACTCGTGGTGTAAGTTCCTTCGCGTTCCAAGGCACTAACGCTCATGTTGTCACAGCATCTGTGGCAGGTTCAGACGTCGGGGTGTTGAGTCGTGGTCAAACAGTGGCGTGGCGCCGAGAGAGAGTGTGGCACGTGCCGCTTCGCCATCCTCTACTGCAGAAGGTCTCCATTGAATCTCCAGTTGACATCGCGCGATTCGATGTGTGCGTGTCTTCTCCCGCGCAGATGCATCTCTGTGACCACCGCGTGAGTGGTCGAGGTCTCCTTCCAGCAGCAGCCTTCCTGGAAATTGCTACCTCGGCAACAATTTTGACAAATGGACATGCAGAAGTGCTTTATAAGGCGGCTTTCACTTCACCACTCGTCATACCTTCGACGTTCCAGTATACCGTCTTTGGCTGTGCGATCAGTCAGCCCGATGGGAACGTGCAAATCGGGTCCAGACATGCAAAGATGCACCAGTTCACGTCCAGATGCACGAGGATGATACCTTGTCAAACACAGCAAGCAAGCGTCGGAACATCAATATTCAATTTGTTTTCCAAAGCGGAAGTTTCTCCTTCGCTTGGCATCATTTCTCATGACCATGAAGTTAGTGCGGGAGATAACTCTGCCGTCGGCATGCCACCAGCCATGCTCGACGCAACGTTGCAGCTTGCGGCTAGCTTACAGCATACTTCTGCTCCTGCTGTTCTGCATATTCCGGCTGGCATCGATGCATACTATCTTGCGGCACAGAGTGGACAGGTCGCCATGTGGGCGAGTGCCGCCGCAGGATCTCGCAACGTTTCAGATCACTCCATGTTTGTCGAAGGTAGCAATGTTATCCACCTGACAGGCCTCGCCGTGAAGGATGTTTGGGTTGCGCATCAGGAGCGTCCTGTGCCTAGACAGATCGACAGCCAAATGTTCGCTACTAACACAAATTACGAGATTGTGTGGAAGGCGACAGGAGCCGGTTGTCTCATCACCAATGCAAGCTATGAGCATCATCTATCAACATCAGTAGTGAACCATTGCCCAAGTCGTGATGCAGCAACAGGTATCCAGCTTGGTCAGCATATCGTGCCTGATCTGATTCAGACAGTTTCACTTCAGACGGTCGAGTCTCAGGGTGACGCGACAAAACAAACTGTTGGAGCAGAGACATGGGGTGTGATGCGATGTGCAGCTCCCGAGACGCGGGGGATTACTACATTCTATGGTTGCGACCGTGACTCTACGACCGTGCGCGCACCACTATCAGAGTGTGTGCAAAGTTATGGTGTTTATGGGGTCACACTTCGGAGTGGGTCGATGCGCGTTCCCAAGCTACTCCCCTTGACTGTCACGCCCGTTGACCACGCTGGAGCATCACCGTTCATCGACATGTCCATGGCAACTCTTCACTCCGCGGTTGAAGGAACTCCTAACCTTCGAACGTCTTTGCAAATTTCACTGAAGTCTTGTAAGTTGATCGAGTCCGCATCAGGGGGTACTTCATTTGTCACGGGGGGGCTTGGAGGCCTCGGCCAGGTGGTGACGGCGTGGAATGTCCGCAATGGCACTCCGCATGCTACTCTAGTTGGTCGATCTGGACGTGCTACTAGTGTGGGACAAACTTGTATCACGTCACAAGCAAACATCATCATGGTACGTGGCGATATTTCGAGCAGAGACGAGGCTTCCGCCTCAGTATCAACCTCGATCGTTCATGTGAGTCAAATCTTCCATGCTGGTGGGATACTCAAAGATGGTATGCTCACTAACCAGACAGCAAGAAGCGCTAGTATGGTCATGGCACCCAAGAGCGCGGCCATCTCGAACATAGATGCGATCATCTGCTGCCACAGCGTACGCGAAAGCGTCCTATTCTCCTCGGTTGCGTCGCTTTTGGGGTCCAGTGGACAATCCAACTATTGTGCGGCCAACGGGTGGCTCGACGCGTTTGCACGATGCGCGGTGACGAAGGGTCAAAGCACCACGAGCGTACAGTGGGGTGCATGGAGTGGCGGCGTCGGGATGGCAGCAAATGACGTCAGCACGATTGAGCGCATGGAGCGCCTCGGGGTTGGCGTCTTGTCTCCTGATCAGGGTCTTACTGCACTGAGGTCAGTATTCTGCCTATCCGGACACCCTGTCATCACTGTCAATCCGTTCATCTGGGATCGGTTCCTTCGCACCGTAGCACCCGTGCCACCCATTTTCGAGTCTTTTGTGGATACCCGTGTGCCTAGAACGACATCTCCGGCAGCTAAACGCACGCAGCAGCCATCCGCAATCGCTGAGGCGCCTTTAGCTTTAGCTTCGGATATTCAGGCCAAGATTGCAGGTTGTGTGCGTTCGATTCTTGGAACAGACGTGGCAATCGACGCGCCTCTCATAGATGCTGGACTTGACTCCCTCAGCGCGGTTGAGCTCAATGACGCTATCTCCAGCGCCGTCGGAATCGAGCTTCCTAGCACCATCATGTTTGACTACCCATCTGTCGGCGCAATGTCAGATTTTGTTGTGTCGCAGATGCAGCCACAAAGCTCTGGTCCTGACACAAACGTTGTTAGTATGCATGATGCAGTGCAAGACGTGGAGCGTTGTGGTCTTGTAGGGGTGGTTGGGTCCTCCAGTCGAACCTCGCGCGACGCTCTTCAGAATGATTGTCCAGTAGATGCGATAACACGTGTCCCGCTCGATCGCTGGAGCCTCGACAGTTCTGACAACAGCGCCCAGGTTCAAGCACGCTTTGGAAGCTTTATCGTCGGAATTGATGCCTTTGACCTCGACTTATTCAATATATCGTTAACAGAAGGTCTTCTCCTCGATCCACAGCAGCGCATGCTTCTAGATGCTGCGCTGGAGGTCAAATTTGGCATCGCCTCGGTTGGATCCGAGCGCTCTGGTGTTACCGTCGGCATATCTAGCAATGAGTATGCAAGAATGGCTGATGTTGTCAGTGCGTACACCGCCACTGGCGGCGCTCTTTCTGTGGCATGTGGGCGCATATCATATACGTTCAGTCTGCAAGGCATCTGCCTCGCAATCGACACAGCATGTTCATCTTCCCTGGTCGGTTCACACATTGCAATGAATAGCATTGCCAACAACGAGTCTGAGAATGTCACGTCGTGTGGTGTGAATGTTACCCTCAGCTCTGTAACGAGTGAAATGTTCAGCAAGGCAGGCATGCTTTCGAAGGACGGCAGGTGCAAGACACTCGATGCAGGCGCCGACGGCTACGTGCGTGGAGAGGCATGTGTGGTGCTTGAGCTTCGCGCTCAAGACAAGGCGTGTGAAGGTACACGGCCGGCAGGGCTGCTCATCGCATCTGCGGTCAACCAAGACGGACGGTCGAGCAGTCTGACCGCCCCTAATGGTCCCTCCCAGCAGCGAACAATCCGCACTGCTTTGCAAACAGCAAGAATAGACTCCAGCGAGGTTGACGGGCTCGAGATGCACGGCACAGGAACATCACTTGGAGACCCAATCGAGGTCGGAGCAGCGCACGCCGTGCTTGTCGAGCATGGCATGGAGATACGCAGGGCGCCTCTAGCACTTTCGGCCATGAAATCATGCATGGGGCATACTGAGCCCTCCGCAGGTCTGGCTGGATTATTTTGCGCCCTGCGAGGAGCACACCTGAGCAGCATTGGTGGCATTTGCCACCTGACAAAAATCAACCCTCACCTCGCTAGTCTGACACGGAATGCTACATCAAGCGATGCTGCTGCCTTGTTGCTTCCCAGACAACTCGCCGGATTCGCTAACCATTCGATGCAAAAGCAGCATACTCGTGGTGTAAGTTCCTTCGCGTTCCAAGGCACTAACGCTCATGTTGTCACAGCATCTGTGGCAGGTTCAGACGTCGGGGTGTTGAGTCGTGGTCAAACAGTGGCGTGGCGCCGAGAGAGAGTGTGGCACGTGCCGCTTCGCCATCCTCTACTGCAGAAGGTCTCCATTGAATCTCCAGTTGACATCGCGCGATTCGATGTGTGCGTGTCTTCTCCCGCGCAGATGCATCTCTGTGACCACCGCGTGAGTGGTCGAGGTCTCCTTCCAGCAGCAGCCTTCCTGGAAATTGCTACCTCGGCAACAATTTTGACAAATGGACATGCAGAAGTGCTTTATAAGGCGGCTTTCACTTCACCACTCGTCATACCTTCGACGTTCCAGTATACCGTCTTTGGCTGTGCGATCAGTCAGCCCGATGGGAACGTGCAAATCGGGTCCAGACATGCAAAGATGCACCAGTTCACGTCCAGATGCACGAGGATGATACCTTGTCAAACACAGCAAGCAAGCGTCGGAACATCAATATTTGGCGCGTTAATTCAACCCGTATCAGAACACGTTTCGAGACAAACAGCGTTGGCACATGGCCACGCTTCGGCAGGACAACCTGCACCACTCCTCGACATGAATGATTTTGTTAACGTTAAAGACCTTGACCAATCCCAAGTCACTACCATTGATATTCACCACGTTGCGTCGTGCTCTGAACAGTGTGCGAATCAGAAAGTATTCGCAATGTCGTCGACTGACGTCTTTGCGATCGACGCATGGACAGGCATTGTCACACATGCGTACTCAGGCATCGTGAGAATAAAGCAAAAAGCCTTCATCACAGCTGTTTCTAAGATGGACAAGGAAGAAAATATGACGACAAAATCTGAGGTCATTAACCAAATGCTATACACAACATCATGGGAAGCATCGCATATCTCAACATCGAGGACGCGAATGCATCCGTGTGGTCCTCGTGTAAGTAAACCGTCTCGCTGCAAATCTGCACCGGGCCATCCTGCTGCAGCGCTTGCACAAGCACAACAGACTGTAAAGTATGGTACATCATTACTTAAAGCCGCTGAGTTTTCTACGCAAACATCTGTGGCAGTAGCCCAATCAATGACTCCATGCGCTTCGTGCGCTACCAATCTATGCGATCCGTGTGTTTCTAATGATAGTGCACTTTTTGGAATGTTGCGTGTCCTTTCGTCAGAAGCTCGTGGAGTGGCGTGCAGTGGAACTGATTTTGATACCCAAAACTGTAAGCGTTTAACTTCGCCAAAATCTCAAACGGCTCGAGGAATCCTGATAGAGCGACATGGAGTACATCATGAGAGCTCGATGAATGCAACTCAATCAAGTAGTGTTACACGCAGAGATCATATTCAAACGCAAAGACCAACGCATGCACGCAAAGATATGCACGATGACAGGGACATAAACTGCAAGCACCACGGGCGTCAATCACTAGCACGCCCCATTGTTGTGCTTGGGGGTTCTGGAGGTCTTGGTAGGCTTGTCTCTGATTGGATTGCACGGGAATGCCACCATGGAGTTCCGAAACTCACCTTGCTTAGCCGCTCTGGTAGTTCTAAGTCGGCACCACGTGAAGCATGCGTGAATGGTGGAGTTGTCTCCTTTTTAAGATGTGATTCAACCTCCCTCGAGGAAGCTAGTTACACTCCGGCTGTCAGCGGCAGGAGTATTGGAATGTTTTTGCATAGCAGTGGTGTACTCGCCGACGCAGGCCTGTCTAATCAAACTCCTGGGAAACTTATTCAAGTTTCAGCACCGAAGTCAGTGGGACTTGCGCGTATGTATTCTACAGTACTCGCCAGCAGTGCTACAGACACGTGTGTTCTCTTCTCCTCTATTTCTGCACAACTCGGAGTCCCTGGTCAGGCAAACTACGCGGCTGCAAATGCATGGCTGGATGGATGGGTGGTGAAAGCTCGTAGGAGTGGATTCGCTGGGGCTGCGTCCATACAATGGGGTGCTTGGTCGAATCTTGCTGAAGGCGGTGGCATGGCAGCAAATGATGCAAGCACTCTGACCACAGCGAAACAGCTCGGCATGGGTACAGTTACCCCAAATTCTGGACTGAAAGCGCTGGAAACCATTATCCAGACGATAAGCACACCGGTACTTGTCGGAATTTCAACCTTCATTGCTAACCCCTTTGAATGGCGGACTTTCTTAAAGTATGTCCCGTCGCCTATCCCATCTTTATTCAAAAAAGTTGCTGCTGACACCACGCTACATGATGCTCGTTATATTTGCGACAATTATGTTGAAGGTCAAACGCGTTCATCGCCGGAAAGTGCATCATCTCGAGCTGAACGCATAATAGATGTCCAGGCAAAAGTTTCATCGACTGTTGAGAAAGTACTCGGGTATCAAATTGAACCAAATCAACCGTTAATCGATGCGGGCGTGGACAGTCTGTCTATGTCTGAGCTGGGGCGTGCTATCGAGACTGAGGTTGGCATGTCGTTACCAGCCACGGTTGCCTTTGATTATCCAACAATCGCCGATATTGCTGGATTTGTTGTAGACAAGAGTAACAACAACTTTGCACCCACAATTTCTGCACCTAAAGCAAAGATCGATTCGGCTGTATCTGTTCAGTCGAACCAAGAGGATCTAGCTGCCATTACAGGTGTTGGTGTTCGTTTTGCAGGAGTTAACGGGGATGACTGTGATTCAGTCCGAAAGTACTGGAAGCTTATCGAAACAGGCGGCGATGCGATTAGTGTCGTTCCAAAGGATCGATGGGATGTTGACACTCAACAAGGTCCTTTTGGGATCTTGCGTCGACGCGACCCCGAATCTGAGACATATAGTCGCCACGGCAGTTTTGTTTCCGATATTGATCTCTTCGACTGCACATTTTTTGAGATTAAAGAAAGTGATGCTGCGCGCGTTGATCCTCAACAACGTATGATTCTCAAGGTGACTGCGGACGCCATGCACACAAGTGGCATCACAACGAAAGGTGCAAAGGGGAGTAACACGGCAGTGTATGTTGGAATCTGCAACAACGATCATGACATGGTGCTTCGAGAGCAGTTGATCGAGTTAGGAATTGAAGGTAAAAGCCGCGAAGCTGTCATCGATGTCGCTGGCGATGTAGCCTTCTCTACATATGCATTTGCTTCAAATCGCATATCGCATGTCCTAGGACTGGTCGGTGCATCAATATCTGTTGACTGTGCGTCTGCCTCTGCTCTTGTTGCGGTGAACATTGCGGTTACAGAAGCACGACGTTGTCGAGGACAGGAACTCCGATGTGTGGCCGCCTCTGTAAACTTGATCCTGCACCGCAACCTACATGACCTACACTCTGTACGCAATATGTTTCCGCATGATGGTCGGTGTAAGACTTTTGATGCTTCTGCGGATGGATTTGAGCGGGGCGAAGGAGCAGGTGCAATCATTTCCAGAAATGCTTCAGAAACTTCGAACGAGATGTTTAAGAAACAAAGTCACAGAAAATCATTAGAAGACAACATAGTCCAAGCTGACGATAGCTATGCAGATAGCAACTTACCTGATGACGAGAGAGCATTTGTGTTTGTTCGGGGAAGTGCGACGATTCACAAAGGTGGTGGAGCATCTCTTCGGGCACTTCGTGGACCTGCGATACAGCAGAAAGTCTGCAAGGCGCTGGCAGATGCAGACATGAGTCCTGATGAGGTTAAATATATGGAGGCGTCTGGTCTTGGAGAACCCTTGGGTGATGCAGTTGAAGTCGGTGCTTACCAGGCTGTGTTTAAGGGCCGTCACTCTGATGATAAGCTTATCTTTGGCTCTGTCCACACAAACATCGGACATCTTGACGGTTGCAGCGGAATGGCAAGCTTCATAAAAACGTGCTTAGTGACAAAACAACGAATTGCACCCCCTATCGTACACTTTAAGTCGCTTCATTCCCTAATTCGTGGACATGATCGTGATGCTGAATCCCGTGCAAAAGCAATGGGGCATACATGGACTGATGTGAATATTCAGCAATTTGCTGCAGCATTCCCAATGGGAAGATCATCCACTTTTAGCGCCTTAAACTTCGGCACTGCAATGGAATCGGGTCAGAGACCGTTGTGCAGTGCAGCAGTGAGCAGTTTCGGGTTTGGGGGGACCATGGCGCATGTTATTTCTGATGCATCAGGAACAGAAAAACTCACCCAGCTGGCTGAGCCACTCTGTTTCCGACAATCAATCAATATCAAGCGTTCAGGACAATCGAACCAACAACGTATGCCTCTTTCATGCGAAGGTTTCGCGATGGTAGAGAATTCGATATTCCTTGCTATCCAAGACACGGTAGGTCCTCTTCGTGATATTCCTCGTGTCGGAAATTTCATCCAAGACGAGCATCACGTATCATCAACAAACGATATGAAAATTCGCGATAATCCGAACGAGACAAGTAGGCAGTCTTTGAATTTGTCCCCTACAGAAGTTGAAGATCTTGAGCTTCGTCTTCGAGATCGCCTTGGCGCTCCCTTCCTTCCTGCTGGAATTGTAGCTGCAAATCCAAGTATAACGCGCCTTGCCGAAGCGGCAATTCGATCAATGATCATGCATCAGTTGTCTCAAGGATTTGGTATGGATGCAGTTGTTACGACGTGGATATCATCGCATACGCAACGCCATCAGTTGGAGCCTGAGCGTCAGCGCTCAAGCTTCGTCCTTCCGTCTATGCCAAAGATTGCGAGGCGTGTAGTATTTGTGCTTGCAAATCCGCGTTCGGGCAGCACACTGACTCAATTGGTTCTGAATGCGAATCCCAATCTGTTTGCACCCCAGGAGTTGTATTTGTTGCAATTTTTCACAATGGACGAGCGTCGACGAAGACTCACTGGAGCAGGACTTGATGGATGGATCCTTGAGGGTCTCCGGAAGGCGGTAATGGAGCTCCGTGATTGTGACGCTTCAGCAGCCAGCATTATTCTACAGAAGCTTGACACATTGGATACGAGACAAGTATATGACTTACTCCAAACTTGGGCTGGTGAGCGTATTGTTATTGACAAAACGCCCCCTTATATGTGGTCTAAAGGTACTTTGCAACGCGCGCAGGACACGTTCGAAGATGCACGATACATATTTATCTATCGTCATCCACTTGCAAATATATCCTCGATGGCAAAAGAAATCATTCGATGGGAGAAATTAAATGCTGCTCTTGATGACCTGGGTGACGGAGCAATAGGTACTGAACAGCAAACTCTCCTCAAGAGTGCTATTGGATCAAAATCGGCTGTAGATAATGCGTTATGGCGGCAAGCCGAACACCTTTGGGCACTTGGTAATGCTAACGCGCTTGATTTCCTTGATAGCATACCGAGTGAACACAAGCTGTGTTTATCGTATGAAGATCTAGTGACGGAGCCTGAAACGGCTGCTCGAGCGATGTGCGATGTCATCGATGTTCCGTATCATGCAGATATGGTAAACCCATATAATAAGCAGAATATCTCGACGTTTACCCCAGCGTGTGAGGGGGGTCTTGGTGCAGGTGACCCGCACTTGCTTGAGCGAAGGCATGTCGATCCATTTCTAGCAAATGCATGGCGCTACGCAAAGCCCCCTACATCACTTTCACCATATGTTCAACATGTTGCCAGACTTCTTGGATATCGTCTTCCGATGTGGAAAGAGGCAGTACTGCGCAGTGGCACCCCCCAAAGTATTGAAAGACTCAATAAGAATGTCAGTGGACCCGTTGCAATTTTTATCCATGACGCAAGTGGTGAAACAATATCCATACGGCCTCTTGCCGAGCGCTTACCATGCGCAGCTTTTGGAGTTCGTGTTGTACCGACTCAAACAGGGCTTCAGCGAAATTGCCCCAATGAGCATGGCATCGTTTTACCTGATGAAACCATGGCATTGCTTGCAAGTCGATATCGCGCAATGACACAGGAGCATCTAAATTTGGCTGAAGGTGATGAGGTGTTCTACATTGGAACTGGGGTCCTGGGCTCAAAGATAGCACAAGAAATGGCAGCTCAGCAACAGCTCGCTGCCGATCAACAACGATCTACAGGACACGTAAGATCATGGGATTCATCGAGAGGTGAACCATCTGTTGCTGGTCTTCTTCTTCTTGACGCAGAGGGAGAAATCCCGAGAAAATCGTTAGCCGAAAACGCATATGCACTGTTTGCAGTTGCCAGAGGTGAAGCAACATCCGAGATGTCCGCGCAAGCAGATGCCGTATCATTTGAAGAGTTTGAAAGGGGCTTACGTAAGGCCCATGGGCATCAATCTCCGCTTGCAGCACTCGAATATGCCGAGGTGTTTAGAAGAAGCTCATCTCAGAGTGAGTGGGACAGGCGCGTGGATAAGGCACTTCACACGACACGATGTGGTTTGAAGCTCGCAGCTGAACACGTAAACAAAGTGAAATATACAGGCTCTACTCTGATTGTATCAAGTGCTGAAGTGCGCACACGTGGCATCGGAGATGCAAAAGAAGCGGCGCACAGTCCGCATGTCATGCGCGAAGTTCGGATGGATTGGCATGACAGCCTTGCGCTTTCTCATGTTGATGAGCTTGCAAATATTATCATCGCCAAGCTTTTGGGGTGAGGAGAGAACTTATTTCACCGTGGGAACACACATACTGGGCATGTTTGATTCTTCCGCGCTGTCCGAGTCCCGTGTGGCATTAGCAGTGAGATCATGGCACAAAACTAGCTAGCTCGCTACGATTGTAGATTGTAGTAAAATACTTCCAGAAAGTAAGCACGGACGACAAATAAAAAGCTACTAGACTACTATCTACTGGTACTATATCTTGATATCTTGCTTGTGGAACGAAGGTACACATTTGACACATTCATTTTATTTATTCCAATAGGAGTCTAAAAGAAAACGTAGCTCGACTCACGCCCCGCACGTCGGGGTGTTACACTAACTCGAAGCAGGCGGGCGCCCAAGCGCCCGCGACTCGAGAACCCCCAGAACTTTCCAAGACGGTGGAGCTTTAAACCCAGATTTGATTTCATCAAAGCGTATCGACCCACACCGACACACCCCCACAGGAGTTAGGAGGTTTCGATCTTCTAAAGAGTGGACCGCGGAGTTGTAGCGAGCCGGCGCGAAAACGGGCAAAATCTGAGTTTTTAAGTTTTTTTTTTGCGCGGGCAGCGTATCTCCTCGGTGACGTTCGATACAAATATTTCATAGTAGCCTTTATTAACAATTCAAAACACTATTTTCTTTTTCACGAGGAATACGACAACGAGTGTGAATAAGAAGATACTGAGCCCAACTGAAAGGACAAGTATCCAACCTAAAATAGTTTGCCTTCCCACACCATGCGTTCGGATAGAGTTGTTTGATGTCCTGCTTCGCCCTTCATCCAAAGTCAAGTGGTGGGTTCTTTTTGCGTTAAGGATGTAATTCGCAAGTGCGGCTGGGGTGGTGTAATCAAAGATTGCACCATTCGAAAAGCTGAATCCGGGAGGGCCAAGTTCTTCAAGCTTTTTCTGAAGCTGAAGAACGCGCAGTGAATCAAAACCAGTATCTACGAGGCTTGACTCAGCACGAAGCATCTCTGCTCCATCAGAATTTAGAATTTCAAGTACAGCATGTAACAAGGACTCGTAAACTTTTTGCCAATCGCTGTCGTTGTCTGACTTGTCAGTTAATGCACTGCCGGTGTTTGATGTCCACACAGTAAAAAACCAACGCAAGATTGTGTGACAGAGTTTCAGAAAACTTTTTCGAGCACTATGCATAGCAGTGGATGGCGTATATGTTGGCTTAATATCCGAAGGACTTGTATTTTGAGCATGCTTGGCGACACGTATGTTAGTCCCGGCTAGTATCCAGGATCTGCAAGAAGCAAAATCCATTAATCCATCGGAGCGTTTCTTCGAGCTAAACATCCTTTTGTATCGGTCGTGCTCGACATCTTCAAGGATTGTGCTGGGGAGCTTCGATGCCTCCACTGATATGATTCGTTGCCTGGAAACGGAGTCTTTAGTGTTTTGAGCAAACATCGCTAACGGTACACCAAAGATGTTATGATGTATGGAACCAAAATATGTTGTCTTGGGGAGGGGGGTATCGGGAGTTTGTAAAAGCAAGTGGAACTTCTGATGTCTTGTGTCTGTTTCCGTTGCACTTGAATGCGCATTTACTGTCAAGCAGCGCAACAAAGGAGCACGATCTATATCAGACCTGTCTTCTCTCGTAGCGATGATATTCCCGTCATTAGTATGGAGCCTGATATCGATCTTACTCTGACCAATCATATGCATTGATGATGGAAGTGATACAGACACACACGAAAGCTGATGCTTGTCTTCGACGTTTGCTGACTGGAGTGTTGTGGATGCTACTGATGTTGTGATGAACAGTAAGACTTCAGCTGGGATCACATCTTTCATTCGCATTGGGCTGACTTCCAGCATGGCAGCGTTGTGTGGAATAGTCAAGTCCACTTGAATTACTATCGTCGGCTCATGCATTGAATTCAGCGTCCGCGTTTGCGCTCTTGTGAGAATCGCAGGCAACATTGGTGCACACCAGAAAATTGAACTTTCCAACGCAACATTGTGATGTCGCAACATGTTCATATTGTTATCTCGCGCTCTCAAAACTGCGTGTGCGTTAGTGCCCTGAAATGCGAAGCTTGAGATCCCAGAAGTTGGGTCCATTGTCGGGCTTATTCCTTGTTCTTCTTCGTGGATAGTTGTTGACCCCCGATTTTGTCTTCTCGCTATCCCAAAGGGTGTCTGCTCGGCAAGACGCTCGACAACTTGAACAGCATGGGGCGTCAGTGAGCGCAAGTGCTGCAGCTGCCCACCCCCACGTTGAATAAGTTGACTCGCAGCATGCAACAAGCCAAAAATGCCCGAAGCAGCTTCAGTATGTCCAACTGAAGACTTCACAGCACTCAGAGCTATTGGTATATGGTTTCCTGCCCGACCTCGTCTTCCGGCTCCCTTGAACTTTTCGAAACCTTCCCGCATAGCTTTTATGACAGCAGAAGCTGCACCAAATTCGATTGGGTCTCCCAACTGGGTGCCCGTTCCGTGCATTTCTAGGGCGTTTTCTGTGTCATCAAGATTCGGTACGGCAGCACGGACTGCTGAAGTCAGAACGGCTTGCTGACTTGGTCCATTTGGAGCTGTGAGTGCCCCACTTCGCCCGTCTTGGTTAGTTGCAGATGAAACAAAAGCCACAGGTGCAGCACGTGTCACATTTGCTGCCGCTGTGGCTGCTGGCGTCGTTGAGTCAACTGTGAACGACCAGAGTGGGAGTGCCCAGGTTGCCTCAGCACGAACGTATCCGTCAGCGACTGCATCCAGTGTCTTACACCTGCCATCTGCTGCAAGCATTCCCGCTGCAGAAAAAATCCTGGTAATGTGTGGTGCAAGGATGAGCGTCGATCCTGCTACGATGAAACCAGCAGTCGTTGGCCCGATTTCTCCGACAATTTCACCCCACGCGACATGCGCAGCAACAAGAGAAGATGAGCAGGCAGTGTCTATAGCAACGCATGGACCGCGGAAACCAAACGAGTATGAGATTCTACCGCATGCCACCGAGACTGCAACGCCTGCGCCAACATAAGGGCTTGGGAGTGCATCGACGGCAACAGGTATTATGCGGGAATAATCAACAACTGAAATGCCAACTGCGACCCCAATAAGACCAACTGAACCTCGTGAGCTCGGTGAAAATGCAGGCAGACCCATGTTAGCAGCAAACACAGGTGCAGATGTCGGCGAAATAGTCAGCGCATGGGTTGCTTCGAGAAGTTGGCGCTGTTGCGGGTCTGTGAGTGCTGCCTCAGTAGCTGATAATGAAAAAATTGAGATATCGAACCGCGAAACAGAAGGTACCCAAGCACCAAAACGACCAGCAGCTGTGGTAGTAGCAGTATTCGATTCAGCTTGTTCGGTCACACCAGCAAGATCATGGTCCCAGCGCTCGAAAATTGGAATTGCAGAGATGTTATCATCACTTCTAGTAAGTGAAAATGATATGCCAGGACCGTCAGGGGCAAACCCCGCATATCCGAGTATTGCGATGTTGCGGGATTGATGCCTGGCAACAGCACTTGGCACGTTCTCAGCAAATTCTGCAGCAAAACGAATGTCTGATTCGTTTTTAGCTTGCATGTCACTTTCATCTATACCTATACTCGCGACAATATAGTGTGACAGCGCATCGATTGAGGGGTAGTCAAATGCAGCAGTGGCTGGAAGCTCGACTCCGTACGCTGCCTCGATCTTATTTTTTAATTCTATCCCAGCGAGAGAGTCAACGCCGCTTTCCATCAGGGGATCTGACCGACTGATATTAACGGAGGTTACGTCGCGAGCAATTCGTGTCACATCAGCAACAATAGCTTCAAGACGCGAAGAGTCGTCGGCTAGAACGACAATATTTTGTTTTGCGTCAGTCTTTATCTTGCTTTCAGTCTTTGCAATTCCATCTGGCATATCGTCCTTTGCAAATATCACGGCACCTGAGGATCTGACACGATCAAAGAAACTCGGCATGGGTCTAGAGAATACTGAAAGAAACTTAGTCCAATCGAAGGGGCTTACCGCCATTACCGAAGAGCTCCGATTGTCATTGAGACTAGCGATGAGCAAAGAAAGAGCATCGAGACCTTCCCGAGGTTTCAATGCACCGACACCCATACGCCGTGCGCGCTGTACTACGCTAGGATCTGCCATTCCTCCTCCCGACCACGCACCCCACTGGATGCTGATAATGATGCATCCAGCTGCTCTTGTTGAGCTTGCAGCTGCGTCTAGAGACGCATTGGCTGCGGCATAATTTGCCTGCCCAGCGGCGCCCAACAGGGCAGTGATAGAAGAGAATCCAATAATTGCTCCCATTGCACTGGCAGCAACTGAAGTCGAGGACGAAAGACGTCTCATCCCGGTAACCTTTGGTGCCATGACAGTTTGAATCCCACCAAATGTCTGTGACGCAACGGGTGCATCAGCAAGTATACCCCCTGCATGTACGATAGCATATCCTGGTGAGATATTACATTGTTTGATAGCCACATGCGTATCTTCAGAAGAACCAACATCAGCTTGTATCACTTTCACTTGTGATGCTGAAAGAAACAGATCCCTCATGGCTCTGGATGGCTTTTTAGCATGACCGCTTCTACCTGATATCACAATGTGTGAAATTCCACCACGCGTGGCCATCCAAAGACTCGCATGTGCGCCTAGCGCGCCACTGCCACCTGAAATAAATGCAGTAGAGGCATCAGGATGAACTGCAGAGGTGGAGCCATCTTGACCAGCAAGTACAAACAGTTCGGTCGTCTGACTTTCCGTTGAAAGTATTTTGTGCAAACTAGGTCCAGAATCTGACGGAGCAAACACAAGAGTATTACTATATTTCGAGGCCACCCTGCACGATTCATCAGAGGAACTAACACTTCCAGAAGTAGCGGTTTTGTGTTCAACTCTTTCTCCCTTCAAGAGTTCCTGTGCAGCAAAAAACACTCTTGAGGAGTCATCAAACCCATCTGGTGGCGAAGGAAACTTATTTACTATCGCAGCATGCAACTGTGCAGCAACACAGGCTGGCTCACCAGCAACCAATATTCTAGGTGCAGGAACAATATTTGTAAGCTCGACCTTAAGATATCGGGAGACTGGTTTCCTGACAAGCCCAAAAACACAGTCTCCAACTGCAAAAGACTCACTGCTCGTCGTGTCAGTCGTTTCGACAATATATCCAACAAATACACGATACTCGCGGGAAACGGGAACGGAACTAGTCACTTCAGCGTCAAATTTTACTCTGAGTGCGTCGTTGGAGGACATGGTTGAAGCTACAACTTGCACAAGTACTCCGCCCGAAGTGGGGATGATGGGAGGCGATGCATTACTTGTATTGGACGCCAATTGAATTCCTGGTATTGTCTCAGTGAACCCGTGCCTAAATGCACCATAGCGACAATCAATGTCCCTACCTACTCTGTTGATGAAATCAACAGAGTGTTCTTCATGTTTCCAGTCTCCGTGAGTGAGGTGTTGTTCTGTGCGTGTGACGTCGTATGCGGAGATAAATGATCCAAGCAATTCCTGACTAAACGTTCTTGCAAGTGCATGCAGAGCTGCTCCACGTGAAACAACTGCTATCTCATCGCTGCACCTCGCAGCTTCGTGACGCGCACTGGACGCTACACCCCCTCTTGTCATGAAAACAATATCTTGGATTTGTTGAATTCGTATCAAGTCAGCCTGCTGTACAGCAGATATAGCAGCAGCTGTGGCCAGAGTGACTGAAGATGACACCCTTTGATACGGGCTCGACTGCATAAAAAAGCGAAAGCAAAGATGGTTTGTGTGTAAAGTGGTTGATTTGACGGCATGTACATGCGTGTCAGGTGGCGTTGTCTCCCATTTTACGTCATGAAGTTGTATCGCGGGTGTTGTGTTTAGGTCAGTCAAACTTTTGGAGTTTGCCTGTGCACTAGATAACAGCATGGATTTGACGAGGAGCTCTTTTGCGAGTGAAAGTATAGGCCCAGAAACATTTGGTTGAAGAACATGGTCGCTTCGAGCCGTAGTTCCTTGATTATCTGATGCGCCATTGGATACGTTACATGCACTGGCAAGCAAGTGCTTTGCATTATGTTCTGTTTTAGCACGGTTGAAATGCCACGCAGAGAGAGAAGCTGGAACTTGCGCAAGGGTTCTCGTAGTTTGAAACGTGCTTTTGGGTACTTGCGGCGTATCAACGGAGTTAACGTTAATGAATGCCAACATGTGTAATGATCCATCAATGGCTTCATGATCTACCCATTCAACTTCTCTGCAGGGTGCATGAATGTGTCCTATAACTGCACAATTTCTTCTCTTAGACACGTGCTCATGGATCCACCGCCTCGATGACGTCCTTTCACCGTTAGCTTTTGTGCCGGCTGTGCATACACTCACGACTTTTGCAACGACATGTACCAGATTGGAATCGCTCATCAGGCGTATATCACCATGATGATGACGAAGCAAAGTAAGTGACTGGCGACTGTCCCTGCTGAGTATCAGTGGTGCAGAAAAAGCAGTGTTAACAACGCCCAAATTGCCAAGAATGTCACCGCCTGGAAAGCTTGCAGCGGAACCTTGCGTGATTGTCAGAGATGCTGACGCAGATAGCAGAGGTCGCCCCGCCACAATGTGGTCAAATATGAACGCAACGCGTGGCGTGTTTAAACAGATATGGAACGACTCGACATCTTCTTCAATTGACCAGCGCATAAGTGACTGATTTGGCCTTGGAAAGTACGAAAATCGTTTTGCAAAACGTATAAATTTGGAATTTCTTCCAGTTGCATCAGTTGCATCCGTTTTCGTAACACTGCCAGGTATGCGTGCTACCGATGCATGTGCGTTGACGCCACTCATACCAAAGCTTGATGTCCCAGCAATTCGCATTCTGTTGCTAGCCATAGTTGCACTAGCATGACTCCTCGATGCATTCACATTCAAGCTCGTTTCCGAGAAGTGCACACTATTTGAAATTGCCGTCGCTACAAAAAGATTTAGCGTGCGAAGATGTTTTATTGGTGCTACTTCACTGCTCTCGATATACCCGAGAGCAGAGAATATGCCAGCTATTCCAGCAGCACCCTCAGTGTGTCCATAGTGCGTTTTCGGAGCGTTCAGTAGGACGCTCTCAGAAATGCTTGCAGCATACTTTGAAAGTGCTCCTACCTCAATTGGATCGCCCAAGGAGGTTCCAGTACCGTGCATGGCGATGAAACGCATTTTACCAGCAGCCAAATCCACCTCAAGCAAAGAGCTCGGGAATTCCTGTTTTGCAATATCTCTCAGGAGCACAACTTGACTTGGACCGTGTGGTGCAGTCAACGCACTGCTTCGTCCATCCTGGTTCACTGCGGAAGCTGTTAATTTAGCATACAGCGATGCTGGCTCAGAACCACTCCCTGTTGCACAATGTATCAGAATCGCACCACTGCCTTCACCTCGACCGTATCCATCAGCCGCTACGTCTAGTGCCTTGCAACGGCCTACGCTAGAAAGAGCACCAATTGCACAAACAACTGATGTATTTATGTATGTTAATGCAAGGTTTACCCCTGCGGCCAGACCTTCTTGGCATTCGTCATTTTCAACAGAACGACGAGCAAGATGTGTAGCGACAAGCGAAGAAGAGCACGCGGTGTCAGTAGAGACACATGGGCCGGTGAGCGCAAAAATATAAGATACACGTCCACACATAAATGCAGCGCCCGAACCTGTACCAGCATGGGCTCCAGCATCAACATCATATATCTGCTGCAGGTGAGGAGTCTCATTATACATGCATCCAACAAACACCCCACGGATTATATCTGCGTTTGAAGTATAGTCTGCTGACGAAACATCTTGAGTCTCCAGAAGACATCTTGTGCAGGTTTCGAGTAAAAGGCGCTGTTGAGGGTCCATGTGTAAGGCTTCCACTGATGATATATGCAGTAAATCAGAATCGAAGCGTTCAGAGAGATCGGGACCGAGAAACGCGCCAAAACGAGTGGTGACAATACCCATCTGACGAACGGTAATCGGATGGTAGTGTTCGTCGATGTCGTATCTTGCAAGCGCCACTTGAGTTTGTGGATCGTTATTTGTGCACACCATGTGTTTCCAAAATTCCACGACACCGTCAACCTCACCAGCATACATGGCAGCACCTCGAGAGAGTCGCATTTCTTGACCAACTTGCCTCTCAGAAATATCAACTTGGTTAAATATTGGAATCGCAACGTTTTCCTCTTCCAGGAGCCCCATAGTTGCGGCTATGTGGCGTCCAAGGGCTGCAGGATTTGGGTGATCAAGTGTGGCAGTCGGCTCGAGCTTTATGTTAAATTCCTGCTCAGCTCGTTGTTGAAGCTCGATACCAGTAATAGAGTCAAGTCCACTTTCCATGAGTGGGTCGTCTACGCTGACTGTGGCCCCTGTTGATTCCGATATAAGCATGATGAGTCGCGAAGTTATTGCTTCAATTGCAGCAGCACCGTGCAAACCAGCGTATGGATATGGAACCTTCATTTTGCTTGACGTGACCGAAGAACGCGTCATGGGTTGTTCTGACGAGCTCGCTTCCTGGGGGTATTCGTCGTATTCTTCAATAACAGAATCAACGTGTACCTTAAGTAAATGTGGTATTGGCATCGTGTGAGCTTTGTGCGACCTTGCTAGGACTTGCCAATTAAATGGTGATATGACTACATTACCGTGATCAAGATGATTACTTGAACGACAAACCGTTGCATCCATGCGAATCACGGCCATGAGAGCTATCATACCAATAGATGGTTTGATTGAGCCCATGCCATAACGCGCAGCCGTATCAGCTGCCCCTGCAGCTGCCATTCCCACTTCTTGCCATGCGCCCCAAGCGACGGCGCGTGTCACACATCCCTTGGCTCGTTCGTTGTTCATTATAGATTCAAGAGCAGCATTTGCAGCTGCATAGTTGGCCTGTCCAAAGGAACCGATTACTGTGGCAATCGAAGAAAACGCGATTGTTGCATTCATTGGTACGAAAGATGTCATCGTATGGAAGAGAACTTCAGTTACAGCTCTTGACACTTTTGGAGCCGCCGTCTCTCGAAAAGTTTGCACGGTCTGTCGCACAAGCATTGAATCACGCAGGGCACCAGCAGTGTGGATAGTTACAGCAAAGGGCACTTTACCGTCTGCGAGGGAGCAAACATTACGAAGCGCTTCTGAAGATGCATTGTCAGTGCTTGATATTGTGATACTTGCGGGTGCTTTCACTAGTACTTTGAAAGACTTTTGGCATGTCCGACCAGTACGCGATGAGAGTACTGAAGGTCTTGAGTGAGTAAATGACGAATCTTTGCGTGATCCTGAATTCGACGAATACCAAGAAGCAATAGTAAGCCCTAAACCACCAAGCCCACCAGTAATCAAGGTACCCCGAGCGGGTTCGTGGTTTAACTGTAACCCCTCAGTCGAGTTCTTGTTTTTCATTGGAATCAGCAGCGGGTTCGCAAGAACACCAGAAGAGCTTGCTGACGTGTATGAACCAGAAAAAAACGTCTGAGATTTCAAGGGAACATTTGGCGAAATGTCCTTAGCCTCCCAGGAACGCTGATTCCCACGTGATTCCGTATTAGCGACTGACCACAGACCCCAGAGCGAACCAGATATACAAATGATAGATGATCGATCCACGCATGGCATGCTCGACGATGCACGCATTGGATGGAGTCCACTGGTCTGAAGTGACTGACTCCCCTCGTTTTTGAACTGCAGCGCCTGTGCCGCGGTGGAAGTGATTCGGGACATTTGATTGGAGTACTCGTCCCCTAAATTTTGAAGCCGGTGGTTATGGGAAGGGATAGAACATTTACCTCCGAACAGTTGGGTTGGAGTTGTCAGCCAACGAATGGTATACACCATGTCTCGAGCTAACATGTGAGCGGATTTTGTCTCTACAGATTGTATGCTCTCTCCTGATACAGGACCGCGCAACCGGCGCACGACAAGCTCACTGACGTACGCAGACAATCCATCATTCAAAGCTGTAAGTAAGTGATTCGATAACTGAGCGTCAGGACGTTTCATCGATAGAGGTCTATTGACGTCAGCCGTCACCCTGCGCTCAAGTTGGCAAGTCTTTTTGCACCCCGCAAATGCTAAATAGCAGGCAAAAGCTGCAGGAATCATCAAACCAGGTGTACTTGTATTTGTCGTGAAACTTGGGACATGACAAGCTGAAGAGAGATGAAGAGCACTGTCAAGCACTGCAGGGTGAATTGCGAAGGGTGAATAATCAGTATTTTGGTCAATGGTTACCCCGTTGGCAATCTGTTGTTTAGCCGTGCGGTTACTGAGTCGTGAATCATGAAAGTGCACGGTGCATTTTGTGTTTGCATCGTCTTCCATGTTTACGCTTGACATAGCTGAAATCATCCGCTCACATCTCGCGTTTAGATGCGGTATTGATCTTCTCCGGCCTTTGACAGAAGATGCGCTCCTTAACAAAGGTGGAGAAGAATCCATTGTGATATGCGCTCCTATATTTTCGTCGTGATAATCGATAGATATGAATATGCAGGTTTCGCTCGCTGGTTCTCTCAGTAAGAGGGGTGTTTGCAAGGATCCATGATTGATCACTTTCTCGTGCTGCATCGTTTGAAATGAACCTCCAAGCATAGTTGTAGCGCAGGCTGCAACATCAAGAAAACCTGACGCAGGAAACAAAGAACGCCTTGATACTTTGTGTTCCCAGAAGAAAGCATTTGTTCTTGGGTCAATTTTTGCAATCGCTCGGCCTGTGCTTTCTGATAACGTAAGAACTCCTCGTACCAAGGTGTGGACGTCGGGAACGACCCAGTGCCTCGATGAATCAAAAACGAAAAAATGAGATGAAGCGCCGTTCACGCAATGCACGCCCCGTTTACAACTATGACGCTGAACGATGAGATGTCCATTTGTTCCTTGAAATGCAAATCCGCTCACCCCACATGCTGAATCATTCTTGATCGAGACGTTGACCATCCCAGCCTTTTGCCTTTGAGTCGTCGGAGCAGAAATATCCCCAACACTTTTCCTCGCAGAGAGATAAACACTCTGGATTACTGGGTTGAGACTATTAAGGTGGGTGATCTCTGCACTAGTGCAAGACACAATATGTGCAAGGGGTTGTGTCATGCTCATCACCCCTGCTGCGGTTTCAGTGTGGCCCACCATGGACTTCACCGCCTGCAACACAAGCGACTCTCTTTCAGTGTATGAAGAATATGTCGCTAACACTGACCCGATCTCGATGGGATCACCCAGCGATGTTCCAGTGCCATGCATCTGAAGCATTTGAATTGTGTTTCCTTCAACCGCAGCGTCTCGGAGAGCATTTATAATTACAGTTTGCTGCGACGGACCATTTGGAGCGGTGAGTGAACTGCTTCGTCCATCCTGGTTTACTGCGGAGCCCCCAACGATTATGCTGTGATCAAAGTTATCACCCGAAATGGATTGTAGGACAATAACCCCACAGGCTTCACCTCGTACGTAGCCATCAGCTGAGCTATCAAGCGTCTTACATCGACCATCCGATGACAACATCCTTTGGGAGTTTTGCCAGAAAAGTGTCAGTCTTGTATGGGCAAACAGGGGTTGGATTTGGGAAAGGCAATAAATACTCACCCCGCAGTGTTAAACAGTGATGATACTAGAGCACTCAAAATTTGGCTCACTCCCGCAGATACCGCCGTTGTAATCTCTCCATCAAGGATATTCTTTGATGCGAAATGCGCAGTTACTATCGAGGACGAGCACGCGGTGTCGAGGGCAAGAGACGGTCCGCGGAGGGCAAATATAAATGAGAGTCGCCCTGCTGCGACGGATAAGACGTTACCTGCGAGAATATAAGCGTTCGACTCTGTAGCTGTTGGTTTGACGTGCTCGAATAAGTAATCAGTGCTGGAGATCCCAACATAAACTCCTGTTATCTCACTGGAGTGCGCAGAATTTTCAAAAGTCGTAACAGGGAAGATACTCTTTCGCGCGCGCAGCAGATTCTCCATAAGTAGCCTTTGTTGAACGTCCAACACATTTGCCTCAGAATGCGATACTTTGAAGATGACACAGTCAAACATATCTGGATTATCAATGAAAGTGCCATGTGGGGGCACAAGCCTTGATGCTGGTTCATTGTCAAGGTAAATGTCCCGAAAGTGCTCCACGTCCCACCGCTCACGTGGAACGAGGCTAACAGAGTCGGCTGAAGGTACAAAATTGTTAAGACGACTAGTGCCAAGTGATGAGGGAGAGTTCATTGAAGAGCTCAATACAGCAATGGTGGGTTTTGGTACGACACCGATTGTACTAATTTCGCCTCCTTTTGAAGGTTCTGTATATGCACCATGAGCGACTGCGCGTGTACCAGTGTACGGCCTATCTGCCGTATACGATTCGAAGATTTGGTCTTCCTCGAGACTGTACGGTTTGGCATCACCGTCAATGCTAATCATCAACCCCGAAATGTACGTGGCCAAATCTGCAGCCGTTGGATAGTCGAAGATGACCGTATCGGGTAAGTCTACGCCAAACTCTGACTCCAGCTGTTGTTTGAGCTCGACGCCTCCGAGCGAGTCAAGTCCAGCATCCATCAGAGGCTCATCTTGATCGATCTCACGACCAACAATTGCGCTCACCGCCGAAATAATAATTTTGCGCGCAGCCAAAAGGGACAATGCAATAGAGGCTGTATTCTGTGATCTCACCCCATCGTCATGATGGTGCATCGTGCGCGAACCTTGATTATCACCTGCTTGTGTTTCACCAAAGTACGGTTTGGAATCACCGTCATTGCTAATCATCAACCCCGAAATGTACGTGGCCAAATCTGCAGCCGTTGGATAGTCGAAGATGACCGTATCGGGTAAGTCTACGCCAAACTCTGACTCCAGCTGTTGTTTGAGCTCGACGCCTCCGAGCGAGTCAAGTCCAGCATCCATCAGAGGCTCATCTTGATCGATCTCACGACCAACAATTGCGCTCACCGCCGTAATAATAATTTTGCGCGCAGCCAAAAGGGACAATGCACTAGAGGCTGTATTCATTGATCTCACCTCATTGTCATGATTGTGCGCTTGTGCTTCACCAAAGTACGGTTTGGCATCACCGTCATTGCTAATCATCAACCCCGAAATGTACGTGGCCAAATCTGCAGCCGTTGGATAGTCGAAGATGACCGTATCGGGTAAGTCTACGCCAAACTCTGACTCCAGCTGCTGTTTGAGCTCGACGCCTCCGAGCGAGTCAAGTCCAGCATCCATCAGAGGCTCATCTTGATCGATTTCACGACCTACGATGCTGCCGACCATCTTGGCAATCGTTTTACAGACTGTCTGTCTGATTTTCGTTACATCACTTGCTTTTGCTGGTTGTTTGCTTTTGCCGGTTCTCGTGACATTTTCATTCCTTCTCGTACTGGACTCACCTTGTACTGGACTTGTGTCATTCACTTCTATTGCCATATCACGACACACTTCAGGCATGGGTTTAAGTGTCTTTATCAATCGTTCCCATGAAAATGGACTCACTACCAAGTTCCTGGGGTAATCAAGCACTTCTTCGAGTGCGGCAATGCCTTCCTCAGGCTGAAGATATCCCATTCCGATACGTTCCATTCTGGCGAGTACATTGCTTTGGATTGCCATGCCTCCCGCTCCCCACGCGCCCCATTGTACGCTTGCAGCCACGATACCCTCTGCCTTGATAGCATACGCTGTATAATCTAAAGCGTTGTTGGCACCTGAATACGTAGATTGTCCAGCTGAGCCCAGCAACGCGGCTACAGAAGAGAACATGATGAGATTGTCAATTGCCGAAGCACAAATCATCTTCGTGAGTTGAAAAGCGCTTGACATTTTTGCCGCTTTCACCTCGCGTATTCCTGCAATTTGCTGCGACACAATCATTGCATCGCGGAGGATTCCACTAGCATGTAAAACTGTGCCCATACCCTCATCTATGACATCGTACATTTCGATAGATGCTGACGGTCCGGATTTTTGAACACGCCTTCCTCGAAGAAAATCTCTTGTTCCATGGCAGTCCTCGGATGAGGATGTGTCTGCACGATGGACTGCGATGTAGCTCCCGCTTGCAATGACAACTTCACTATCAGCTGATTTTGAGCGACCAGATCTACCGAGTAGGTGGATATGAAACTGATGACAAGTGGTCAACCAGGTCGCGGTCTTAATGCCAATTGCACCAAGGCCGCCCGTAATTAGAACTGATTTGTTGATTGCCGTCGGCATCCTGTTATTGGATGTCTTGGAACCAACATGAATGTGAGCTGGAAATGAATCTGACACAGACATCTGCTTCTTATAGGAGCTAAATTCGGAGGTGAGTGTGGGCGTGCCAAATACAAGTGCCTGGCTCAGCCAAGCCATCGCTCGAGAAGCGTGCTGTAGTAAGACGTGGTCATCCAAAGCATCCACATTCAACACCACGTCTGGCCTGTTAATAATTGACTTCTGCAGAAGTATGTCAGTGCTGCTGTGGGCAAATGTAGCTGCCGAGAAAGCATGTTGAACGCGTCCTAAACGAATGTCTCGGAGTGTTTCTGTGCACCACGTCGGACCTTGATTGGATGTTTTCACCAACAGACCGTTCTGAGCTATGCGTTCAAGTGCAGTACGAATATTTTCTGTAGTTCCAAAAGCTCCAACCACAGCTGCCACTTTCGTATTGTTCACCGAGGCTGAGCTGGCTGTCGAGTTTCTGGAGGAAATCCATCCTATGCGTGCGTCGTCAAGTCGCGCTGCAAGTACTGCTGACACGGGGCATTTTGGATGATCCTGCAACCATACAACGCCTTGTGCCTTAGAGATGTTCTCGTTTGAAATCAGAGTGCTGAAACAGGTTTGGGCAATAACGTGTATTTCTGGAAGTGTCGCCGCAATTCCTAATGGAAAGCTCTCCGGCAGTAGTGCGATGGAAGACGTTTCAACTGTGATGATGTCCTCGCTAAGGAGCACTTGTGGTGAAAGTCTGAAGACTCCAAGAACCGCTGCTCCATTGTCACTGGAACCATGACAGCATGAATTAATCAGCGTGCCAGAAAACCCACAAAAAGCTCGTTCCCTTGTAGTCTCCAACCTTGATTCCTCGCCGTTGCGTTCGGATGAGATTTCCTTCAGCACGCTGCGCCATGCATCGTTTACTTTATATATCCTAACCATATTTTTTTCGTTCAAAATTGTGGCATTTAATGGTGTGCGTAGTTTCCTGCTGCATGCTCCCTTTCTGAAGCCAGGATCCACCGAACATAAACGCGGGGTAAGAGTCTGAGCCATGCAATGAGAAATTTCTCTTAATGCCCCAGGTTCATGTATGGTTTTTGTCTCCTCAAGATGAGACCTTGCATCGCGTAATGTAAAGCCCTGGAGCTTTGTTATATCATCATCAACTGCAGTAACAGGTGTTCTTCTGAGCTCTTGGGCAGCAGCACGAGCCATGCCGTTTAACGCCGAAGACTCAGACCGCGGGATTGGGAAACGAGGGTCAGAGCCAGTCGGTGATGTCGCAGTGTTCGAGAACACAGAGGCTCCAAAGGTGTGTATCAATGTCTTGAGAGCCCCAGATGAACCATTTTGAAACAATGCCATCAGTGTTGCGAGGGCTACACGATTATGCCGTGGATCTGTTTCTGAACCCCCTTTCATTTTTCTGGTCGACTTTATCTCGCCATCAATGTCACGGACAGCCGTCGATAGAGTTGGAACAAGTGCACGCCACTCAACTGCATATGTCGTCTGACGAGGGATCACAGCGACCATTCGTTCTTTAGAAGCGTATTTCCCATTTCGACTTGCATTCGGCTCCACGGCATCAGCAACATTCGCTTTCCGGTGTTGTATCTGTCGCACCAATAAGCCATCAATCTGAGAGCATGTCATTTCACTTTGTTGAGATTTTAACGTGTGGTTAGACGTTTGCGTTGCAGGTGACGGTTGTGTCTTTGACAATGTTTTGGTTGTGCCAAAGAACTTACGACAATGCTTCTCTGAAAATGGAGCCGTAAATATTGAAGCACTGACTGGGATCATTATCACGCTTGAATCAACATTCGTCGCCAATCCAGCACCAAGCTGCATGCTGCAGTCCACGCAAGCTGGGTGGACGTGATAGTCCAAAAACCTGTCATTTGGAAGGGAGTCAATGGTACCCAATGCTATTTCGTTTGAGGATACAGGTAGTGTGTTTTTCGCTCCAAAATCAACATAAAGGTCTGGATATGTCGAATGCTTTGTATCAGCCAACGAAGTGACCAAATTGAGGCGCGCACTCAAGTGTTCAGATCTTCTCATAGAATGCAGAGATGTTGACATGGTACTAATGTTTATTTGTGGTACTCGGCCTGACGTGCACCACTCGAGTCCCAGAACCTTTCCCCTTGCTTCCCTGGAGTTTGAAGATGTGGGTGGGTCCTGAATAATCATTGGTGTTGGCACGGTACACTGAGAAAGGGCACATTGGTGAGCGCCAAGTTGCGCATCAACCGATGACAATGTAAGAAGTAGTCCTGCGAGGCCTGCCTCAAAGAATCCAGCCCCCGGAAATAATGCTCGACCCATTACGCGATGGTCCCAGAGATGCTCGTGTAGTCGTGGGTCAAGTAACGCTTGTAATCGCCAGGCATGAGCATGGCCGTTCCTTGAGAAGGAAAACGAACGCAACAGTGCATGAGTTGTCGGAAGGGGCCAAAATCTACTCCTTTCCAGCAAGGCAAGCTCATTTTGCAAACCTGACAATACGCGTGAGCCATCTCCAATGGACATTTTGCTTACAATGCATTGGCCATTAGTTCCTTGAAAAGCGAAACTACCTACCCCACAAGCTGAAACGCAGATTGCCTCGTTCATTTGAGCTGATGCTCGCTGGCGACACACACGAGTAGGTACAAATGCATTCCTTTCAAAGAGATTCTGGATGTGGGCATTCATCGTGTTGAGATGTAAGACATGCGCGGATAAAGAATCACCCAATCTATTCACAGGTTGCATTATTCCCACGATTCCTGAGGCGCACTCTGTGTGACCAACGTAAGACTTTACTGCTTCAAGGGTAATAATTGATCCACTTTTGTCATTTCCACGTTGCAACGCAGAAATAGACGCGTTGACTTCGATAGGATCCCCAAGGGAAGTTCCTGTGCCATGCATTTGCAGCGTCTGTAAATCGGCTGGCTTAAGTGCGCCAGCGCTCAGGGCTATGGATATCACTGCTTGCTGCGCAAGACCACTTGGTGCAGTCAGTCCACTTGAACGACCATCTTGGTTTACGGCCGTCGATGCGATCATAATACCAGATTCTGAAACAAAACTCACCCCTGTAGCACGAGCTTCAAGAATCAAGACACCCATCGCCTCTCCACGTACGTACCCATCAGCAGCCGCATCCATTGTTTTACATCGACTGTCGGGTGAGAGCATACCGGCGGCGAAGAACATAGCTGTAGCATCATGGGCAATGACAGAGTGCGCACCACATGCTGCTGCCCTGAGAGATAAAAAAGAAAATGTCAGTCTCGTATGGGCAATCAGTTGGCGGAATGTGGTAAATGGGAAATACTTACCTGTCGATTTCACCGTTCCATAACGCTGTTGTTGCAAGATGCGTAGAGACAATTGAAGAGGAGCAGGCTGTATCAACTGACAACGCTGGGCCATGCATGGCAAACACAAAACATATACGTCCAGCTGCGCAACTCAAAGTGTTACCTGTTGCGATGTACGGATGCGTTTTACCCCAAAACTCTAACACGAAGCTGATGCGATAAAAAAGAAAGTGTCAGTCTCGTATGTGATGAGTTGTGTGGGTGTGTTTCAACCCAAGGTTGATGGGTCAGGCGTCAGGGATTCCGAATCGACCGAGAACAGAAACGCAAATGCGGAATGTGGTGATTTGGAATACGTACCTGTGCTGATAAGACTGATCCGCAATTCCTACGAACGCACCACTGCCGGCACTACCTGTGTGTTCTCCGACAAGGGCATCAATGCGTGAACACATGGTGCACTCTTTTACTGAGTATGCATGCACGAACATTTCAAGAAGCTGACGATGCTGTGTATCCATCAAGAGCGCTTCGATTTGCGCGATTCCGAATAAAGTGGAGTCGAACATCTCTACATATTCCATGAAACCCCCGAGGAAAGGCAGACACTTCTCAACAGAATCAACATATGCCTGCATATCCCATCTTGCGCGAGGGACTCGGCTCATCGAATCCCAAGGAGTTAGTTGATCTGTTTTTCGCTCTACAGCCGGCGTGCGCAGCGAGGAGCCAGTTACGAGAATTTCACGGCCGCCGTTGCTAACAAACGTGTTGCGCATTTTTAAGCTCGAAACGTAATTGTTTGTATGTAAGTCGTGAGACATTTGTTGGACATCAGGTGCTTTGCCACCGAGCTCCGTAAATACATGAAGCGTCAGTGCTGTGATTGTCGGGTAGTCGTACATGGTAGTAGCCGACATTTGAAAATCGAACGTTTTCTCAAGTTCAGATTTTAGCCTCATACTGGCAAGAGAGTCGATCCCGGCAGACATAAACGGCGTCTCAGGATCTATTCCAATCGTCCCAGTTAAGTCAATAAGGATTTTGGTAATAATCTCGTGAATCTCGTCTTGCTTGAACTGTGATGATGTCCCCGACACCAGTGTGGAATGTTCTCTGGTCAAGGAGTATTTCATTCGCTCATCATCCAAGATGTGTTCTTCTTCCTCATCTGCGTCGTGCACAAGGTCCTTATTAGGGAGACTTTCACAAATAAGTGAAAGCATAGCAGAACATTTCGAGGGCATGGGGTGTACGTTCTCGGTAATTAGCTGCCAATCAAATATGCTGGCAGCAATTATACAGTTTTGACATTTTTTGGCCAGAAAGCCTTCTGCGATGCAGTGCTCAAGTATGTCGTTCAATATAGTAAGACCGTGCTCTGATGACATCGCTCGAACCCCGAGCCGTTCGACTCGGGAAAGAGTTGTTTCGTCACGCGCTGCCATGCCAGCTTCTTTCCAAGCGCCCCACTGAATCGACACTTCAGCTTTTCCTGATAGACGTCGCCTAAGCACAAGAGCATCCACAGCCATATTTGCAGCCACATAGTTCGATTGTCCTGCTGAACCTAGTAGCGCAGCGACTGATGAAAATACGACACTTGCTGTGAATGGACGACTCGAACCTACAACAGAACGTTGCATGAGCTCGCTCAGTGCACAAACCTTTGGAACCATTGCGTTTCGAACTCGATGAACCTGTTGGTTTTGAATGATCGCATCTGATAATGTCCCACTTGCGTGTAATAGTATTGTGTTAGCATTAGGAAACATTAAGCTTGCATGCGGTGAGTTCATCATTTCTGAACAACACTGAGCTTCGCTACGCTGCGAAGCGTCACATTTTAAGGTCACGGTGATGCCTGCACCTTGTAGAGAGAAAGAGGAGCGACCAGTGCGACCAGTAAGGCAGCTACGAGAAGACAATCTATTACCACTGAACCAAAATTGAACCAGACGACCAAGGGCGCCCGTGCCACCGGTAATGAGACCAGCACACGAACTTGTGAAAGTTCGCACATTCGCGGCTGACAATTGTCTCCAAGGCAATGTAGTAGCATGGGACGTTTGCAGTTCACTACTAAATGCCCTGTTAACAATGTCGCGTAATTCCGTCTTCACTTCCGTAGTTTCTGACAGAGAAAGTAAATCTGACTTCGACTGTTGGCTCAACACATTTGCTGGAAGAAGGGTGGGCCGAAAGACTGTTCGTGATATAGCCACGCTTCCATTTTCTTGAGAGGTAATCTGGTTAACACATCTTGGGTCTCGCCGCACGCATGTCACCTTGTTCATCTCGCCATTCTCAAGCGAACTTGTTTGTGCGATGCCATCAACTGCGGCATTGCTTGATAGCCTTGCGAATTCAACCAAAGGGCTCATGGTCGATCCGGTGGAGCCAGTATCCTCGAGAAGCACGGCTACCTTTGTGCTTTTGGGCATGACACAGAGTTGTTGAAATACGGAGAGCGTTGAGCAAACAGAATAAACTGGATCTTCAACGGCGCAAGAATCAATATTTCTTTCGCCATGACTGAGAGTTGATTTTACTGCATATGCGCACCTTGGATATCGCAGACACATGGTTTCATCTTTATAATGTGAAGTAGCAAACAATTCTGTCGAGTAGGTCGAGGTTTTGAGCTTGCCCGTAAACCCGGTTTCTGGAGATGTCGTATGCGATGAAGCTTGCAGTGCTGAGGTCACGATGCTCTTAGTTTGAAGTCCATGAATTGTACTCAAAGTCGTAAGCTTCCCATCGCTGCTGGCGGTGTGGTCGGTTATTCTCGATGAGTCTTGTGCGCTCGTAAATACACTGCATGTTAACGATGACAGTTCATGCGCTTCCTTCATTACGGATATATACAACGAAGTCGGCACTGTGACGCTCTTGTTGCGACGCGCGCGTACGTCCTGAACGTTCAGCTCAAAACCCAAGTGCAACACTGAGTCAAGCATCTGGGAGGAAATGCCATGAGAATTAATAGAGTGGTTTTCGCCCACTTCTCTGATGTGACGAGATCTGCAAGCTTGGGCGACGACATACTTTCCAGGTTCTACCGAACCGTTGTCTATAACTGTTTTGGATAACTGTCGTAATCGACGCCGGCTTTCATAATTTGGTACAATGTACTCACCTTGCAGCTTTATATTGCCTTTAATCGCTCCATCATGGATGGAAACAACTCCACATGGTGATAACGTGCATGAGAGCACTGCTTGTGGATGTGTCTGCTTTGATGACTTAAATTTCTTCGTCGATGTCTTACCAAGGTGGACAGGTAAAGCGAAAATGACATCTGCGACGGTGATATCAATCTTCTCAAGCCGCGGATTTAAACACGAACGTGCCGCAGAAGCGGCGAGGCACAAAGCCGTAGCAGCAGGAAGTAGTATGGTATCGCATATGCGGTGATCATATAAATCAGCAAACGCGGTTCCATTCGATACATCAAACTTCAAGAAACTCGCAGAAGCTCCGCCGCGTAGAAAATTCTCAGAAATCAAACGGGGTTTATCTAACAGCCCGTCGAAGTACGGATGAGGCCACGCCCTGGTCAATATTCCTTTCCTGAATCCTTTTCTGTCCAAGCTGCAAACTCTAACCGCGTCAAATTGCACTGCCATGACTGCATGTGAGTTGACGCCACTTAAGCCAAACGCACTGCAGCCACTTCCCAGAGCTGTGGCTTTGTCTGGCATTTCAGAAACTCCGTTTGTTTGAATCGGCGTTGACAATACCTTTCTACTTTTTCTCACCACAGGTAAAACATGTGCACTCAAATGGCGTAAATGGGCTACTGGGGCATTAATTTGGTGCTCTAAAGTAGTAAGGACTGCAAGAAATGAATGTAGTCCAGAAGCTCCCTCGGCGTGCCCGAGTGTGCTCTTTGGTGCTGATAAGTATGTCCCGTTAAACGGCGTGATATCGTTCATACCATAAGAGCATTTGCTTGACAGCGCAGAAGCAAGGGCTGCGACCTCGATCGGGTCACCCAGTGGTGTCGCCGTGCCGTGAAGCATAATAGACACGAGCTGCAGAGGAGATTTCGTTCCCATCGTTGACTTCAAAACTTTCATGCACTTATCGATTGCATCGTTTACAAGTTGTGACTGAGAGATGAAAAAGAAAGTGTCAGTCTCGTATGGGCAATCAGTCGGCGGAATGTGGTAAATGGGAAATACTTACTTGTGATTCTCCGTTTGGCGCCGTAAGCGAGCTTGATCGGCCGTCCTGGTTAGTTACCGTCGATAACAGTGCAATGGAAGAGTTGGTCGCCGGTTCTGAGCTACTCTGCGTATGGATAGAGAGAGGTGAATTGAAATTCACTGTTTCCAGGACAAGTGCCACACACCCTTCACTCCTGCCAAACCCATCAGCAGAGCTATCTAACGTCTTACACCTTCCAGATACTGATAGGGTACCCATTCTAGCTATACTAGCCATCGTTTCCGCCGTTAACGCAAGGCTGACTCCACATGCAATCGAAGTAGAGTGTGTACCACCTTCGCAAATAAGTGTTGAATGAGCAAGGTGAAGTGCTACAAGAGAAGACGAGCATGCTGTGTCCACGGCGACACTCTCACCTTTCAAATCAAGAGCGTAGGCTACCCTTCCTGCTGCAAAGCTCGATCCAGAGCCGGTGCCAAGAGAGGAACAAAAGTCATCTGTAGTACCATGCGTAGTTGTTGCGTGAAGGTACATCAGCCACTCTCCTCCCCACATACAGCCGACGAAGATACAAGAATCGAGGCAGACAGCACTGGACACTTTGCATACGGCGTCGATGGAATGTTGTGTCACAAGACGGTGGCTTGGGTCCATAGCAACGAGTTCAGTATAGCTACTCCCAATGATAGCAGCATCACACATCATGGATTCGTGAGACAAATATGCCGAGAAGCGAGGGACTATGGTCATGTCATATCCGTCGTTAACTTCTGTGTGCAAATCGTTACAAGGATGTTCCAAGTCCCAGCGACTGGTTGGAACGGTAGTCTGCGGAAACGTGTTTTTCGAAAAAAAACAATCCCCGCCGTCGAGATAAAACGTCGCAGACGACGAGTCACTTCCAGGCAATATCCCCGAACGACTGATAATACGAGCCACGTTGTTTACGTTACCATTTGATGAAGTCTTAATAGAGCTCGCAAGAGGTTTGCTGTCTGCTTCACCTCTTAATATGTAATTGGCAAGAGTCCCGCACGTCGGGTGGTTGAAAGCCAGAAGTGCGGGATAGGGCTCCGCGGGAAGAAATGCAGCGTTAAGCTGCCTTGAGAGCTCCACTGCGGCCGCAGAATGCATTCCTAACTGCACTAAAGTAGTATCTTCTGCAATATCAGATGTGTTCACGTCGGAAAGTATGGCTGCAATCGTGTTACGAACATGTCCCAAAATGTGTTCCCGACTCACATTGCTTTCACGAAACGGTTCAGGTGCGCCGTGTATAATTTGCATGTTCTGTGCACTCTGAGCGCTCTGAAGCCTCTCAATTATTTTGTCTCGAAGCAGCCTCTTATTGACCTTACCCGTACTCGTCATTGGAACATCACCCGGTTCAAGAACGACGATGGAGCGAGGTTGTTTAAAGGGTGCGAGTGTTGCGACACATCGCTCCCTGATCTCTTGTAACAGCGCCGTCCTTGCATACCCGTCAGACTTTTCCGTTTCTTTCAACGTAACCACAGCCTCGACGACTTCGCCCATTGTATCATCAGGTACCCCAAAAACTATACCCAAACACACACTTGGGTGCGCCACTAGCACATTTTCAACTTCGGGACAATATACATTTTCTCCCCCGGTGATGATGACATCCTTGATGCGGTCGACAAGTATGAGCCATCCACGCGCGTTGACAACTGCGGCGTCTCCAGTTCTAAACCACTCTCCAGGTCCCGGTCCATTCGAAACGTCGAGAGAGACGGAATCCCAGTAACCTGCAAACAATGCAGTACCACGAATCAAAACTTCGCCAACTTCATGCCCATTGCACTCAACAGGGCATAGCGTATCTCCGGACATATCCGTCTCTGGTGATGAAATTTTTGCTACCAAAACCTCGATGTTATCATTGGTGATCCGACCTGCGGGACGCGATAGATTTGCACGCTCACTTGCAGGCATAATCGCGGCGATGTCTTTCTCAATAGGGGTCAACAGTGATGTGCACACGCGGCCTCCTGCCTCGGTCATTCCATAATCAGTAAAATATGAAACACCCGGAGCTCTTGTGAGTAGGCACTCGATCAGCTTGGGAGGAATTGGAGAGCCACCACAGGATAGTAATCGAAGAGAGGACAGCGAACCTATCTTCGAAGAATTTGTTGTATAGCTGTCGCACCATGATATCAGTATCGCAAGATGAGTGGCGGCAAGTGCAGTAGCAGTGACCTCTCGATCAGCTATGATTCGAGCAATCTCGCCAGCTTCAAACAGTGTTGCCGATGATGCAGTTGTGGCGCTGGTAACTTGCGCTCCTCCAACCATCGTCATCGCAAACGTTGCAAAGGCATCCATCGCATGAAACATAGGAGCAGCGTGAAGCCACAAATCATTTTCCGTGAATCCGCATGCTATGACAGCCTGCTCTGCATTCATCGCCACTTGTCGTTGCGTATGAACAATGCCTTTCATACAACCAGTAGTTCCACTTGTAAACATCAACTGAAAGTTTCTCGGTGCCAAATCGCTGCGAGAATAATAGTCGATGCGAGTTGCGCGAGGTGAAGGCGATAATTTCAAACGTTGAGCACCTTGGAGACTAGAACCTTGCGTTGAATTTACCGAGAGCATCGGTGACAAAAAAATTGACATCGTACCACTTACACCTGCTATTGCGACACCGAGCTTCTTTTCAAATATGTCGTCAGTCACGATTGCGGATACCTTCGTATCCAACAACTGCTTTTTGAGTTCCTCTGCGGTTAGGCGGTGGTTAAGATTTACAGCGATTGCGCCCACGGATGCAACTGCGTAGAGTGAAATTGCGTATGTCGCACCGTTGGAAAGCAGTAGAGCAACCCGGTCGCCCGGTTGGACGTCCTGACCTTCTTTGAGTTGCTGTGCAAGAACCGCGGCTTCTTTCGCAAATTGCTCGTAGTTCAATGATACGTTTTCAGCAAAGCTCGGAGACGATGAAGTGTGTTCCAAAGGCTCTCGATCAAGCATAGTTCCAGGGCTGTGTTTAGGTTTCAGAGCAGGTAACAACTGTTCGAACGCCTTATCGCGACGTCCTCTCGAGGCATTGTCTTCGGGCGAAGGCGCAGACAGAGAAGCGTCCCGGAGGAGGTGCCAAATGCTTCCATCTGCACCAGTAGACGACTGCAGCTCACTCGCGACAGGTAATCGAGCGACTGATCGTGTTGTACGACTCGAAACAGAGTCAGAGCTGCCGTGGAGTCCCATGAAAGCAAAGTTGAAAGAAGGCCACCGAACCAGGTGCTTCTCCTATTCGCGTCGCGGAACGAGGGTGAAGATAGTTGAGGGTTTGACCAAGCTGAGAACACACCCTTGAAATGAACTGGGTGCAATGCTCTCACGTGCACGATGGTCTGACAGTCGGCTACGCCCAAGCTGTTGAGAAGCGTCCGAGGCTCAATACTCAAGTCTGTCAAAAAACTCCTGGACGAAAAAAAATACGAGCGTTGGAAAACCTCGGAAAAGCGACGATGTTTTAAGTGTGGCCAGAACGAAGACGTCCGTTCATTACTTACTCGTTGAGAACCTATGGTCGTTCGGGGGGAGGAACTTCACAGGAGCCATGAGTAAGCGGCCTCGTCTGCGTGATGTTGATGACACCAGTTCGAGAGTCGTAGAAGCTGCTCTGGCTGATGAACTGGCCGCAAAATTGAGCCGAAAAATGCACGATGCCAAAAGCAAAAGCGAACGGGGGCTCAACCCTCCAGATGACACCGGTAATTTGGTTGGACCGATTGACCACTCTATATCGCAGGAAATGATCGCGAAGGCAGTCAAGCAACGTTCGCTCCTGCGAACGGAGAACGCAGCCAGAGGTAGGTCCCGAGGGTACTCCATCTTGAAAACACACGCTGTGCAAAATCTAATCTCAAAAACTCACGAAACTTTTTTCTTCCCGTCCCGGAACGACGTACAGCGCACGGCGTGGAGAACCTTGATGCGACCGAGCTCGCGCGAGAAGAAAGTGACCAGGAAGCCGCGTTCGAGCCTTTCAATCTCGAGCAAGAGCGAAAGGAAGGATACTTTGATGATGACGGTACGTACGTCAGAAACGAAAACGAATCGGACGAAGAAAAAGACGCGTGGCTCGAAAACGTCGAAGTCGACCGGGAGTTTTCCACGGCTGGCGACGACGGCGCTGTGCGTAAAATTATATCGGTGGACGTGGGTGACGACTCGGAAATATCGGACGTCGACGTCGCGACCATGAAGAAAACGCTTTGTGAATATCTCAACGCGGGAGAAACCGTGTTGGGCGCGTTGCGGCGACTGGGAAAAAAAAAAACGAAAACGCCCGAGTCGTCCGCAAAAACCGACGCGGACAAAGCCGACGACGCGAACGTCTTTGACAAGATCACCGAGTTGAGTAGCACGCTGATGAGCCACGGTGTGTACGACGTGTACAGCAACGACAGGGAAGCTTTCGAGCGAGAGCTTGGGGGAACGGGGACGGGGCGCGCTTCGGGAGAGGAGAAACTTCCCGAGGCGCCCGAGGGATACGTTTTTGACCCCGAAACGGGTTTTTTCAAAAACCAGCAAATCGGTTTGTTGTATTGCCCTGAGAATTCAGGTTTCACCGACGGCCAAGGGAAGTACGTGATGCATTTCCTAAATCCAGGCACACTGTTTGCCAGCACAAGACTGACACGTTTCTTTTGCATGCAGATGGTGGTGGTACGACCAAGCCACGAATAGTTTCGTGGAGTGGACGTGACGGCGACGGCCCGACGCTTTTTTGAGGCGAAATCAAAGCGGACGACGTTGTTCGCGCTAACACGACGCACGCATTACGACGCACGCATTACGACGCACGCATTTCTTGTCAATAAAAAGAAAGTGAAATATCTGCAGTACATATGTGCCAAACGTGTGTGTGGTCCATCGTCTCACAAACCCACCACGACACTCGGTCCGACGTCGAATAAACTGACGACTTTTCTCAGCGTCGCCGACGCCGCCTCGACTTCGTCGGCGTTGCCGCCCGCTTCCCCTTCTTTCTTTTCGAAAACCTGCGCGTTCATGATGAACAGCGTGTTTCCCTCCACCGCGCAAGACACGAACACCACCTTGTTCCCGCGCGTCGTGAGTAGGCGGTATTCGTACTCGTAAAACGTCGCGCCGCCGCTCGCGACGCGCGTTTCTTCGGAAACCAACGCGACGCCACCCGGGTACGTGCTTTCCTTTGCCGCCTCCGCCGCAAGCAACTTCTGTCCTATTTCCCTCGCGTCCCCGAACTCTTTCAGGGAGTTGATTTTCACCGGCGTTATCGTCACGCCGATCGTGGAGTACTTCATGGAAGGGTCACGTAGCAACAGCGCGGCGCCGGCTTTCGAGACGGGTTGCCACGTTTGCGGATATTCCACCCGAAAAAGGTTCTTACGATCGACAAACACCGCCGTGTTTGCGGTGGTTCGCGGTTCCTCCGGAGTCGCCGACGCGGCTGGTGAAGACACCAAAACCGCCGCCGCGAAACACGCGGGGGTGAACACTATCGCATCACGTCTTGTGAACCCTCGTGTGTCGTCTCGTTGCGGCCGGGCGGTGCGCTCGTATTTTCTCACCGGTTCGCCCTCGATCGCACACCGCGACGAGTGACGTCGACAGGCGGTGACGCTGGGAGACGTGTTTCGGGTCGCAAAAGTGGGATGGCGAGGCGCTGGGAGAGCGAACGAGTGTGTCATATGACGTACCACTGAAGCCGTGACGAAGCGAGACCGACGTAACACGTGTGCGAGACGGACTGACGATGAGGGATAAAAATAAACGTGGACGTGCTCAGGTGAAAAAATCATCAGTGCGGAGAATGCAACCGGCGTGGACGTGCTACGCGCCGCCGCGGCGCGTGGGGGGGGGTCGTGTTTCGTTTACGAAAAGAAAGAAATACATAAAACTTCGCAATGCCATCTCACCTCCACCGTTCAAATCACGCACTTCCATCACTCCACGATAAGAAGGTTGTTCGCGTCCAAACCGCTCCCCTCCGTCGGCCATTCCTGCGCGGTTTGCCAAATCCCATCCACCACGAATTTGATTTGGTACGTTCCCGGGATGAGTTCCATCTCCGCCACGAACAAGTTGCTCCCTCCCTCGATGTGTTCCGGGGACATCGCCACGCCTTTGGTCCAGTGGTCGAAGCTCCCCATGATGCGGATGTCACTGGCCATGCCTACCCAGCGAATAGGGACGTTTTTGATACAAGCGGCGTCGATTGTTTCCACGTCTTTGCGCAACGCCTTGGACATCAGGTCCAGCCGTCTTTGTAACGTATCGAGGCGCGCGGTGACCACGTTTCGCGTTCCGTCTCTTGATGTCCCCCCCTCCGGGCGGTCTGTGGCGGCCAGCGCGTCAATCGCCGCGGCATCAATCGCGTCCTGCGCGATGCCTTTCAAGGACTCGATTTCAAGCATCGCCGCGACTAAACGCTCGTTCGCGTGCTTGATGTCGCTATCCCGCGCGCGCAGCGTAAACTCAAGAAACTTGGCAAACTTGTTGCTCGCGGCGAGGCGCTCGTTGAGGCGCGTGCGCAGGGTGACCATCTGTTCGAACAAACGCCTTTGGCTCGCGGCCATTTCGGATTCGCTGTTCGTTTTCGTGATCAGGGAATTCGGGTTGGTGGGGGGGTCCATGCCTACCCGGGTGTTTTGAAAGGCACGCGACGACGGCGCTGGGTTTCTTTTTCGCGGAGACTGCGCCACGAACCCGGTCGCGGTCGCGCCGGCGCCGTCCGCGCTCGGCGACGCCGTAGGCACTCTTCGTCGCGTCTGACTCGCCCGTCCCGACCGCAACGCCGCCGCGGCGGCATCGACGCGCTGCTGGAACGTCGCCTTCGCAGGCACGGGGGCGTTCTGCGCTGCCTCCGCTGGCGCCGTCGTCGCGGGCGCCGCGACGGCCGCGACGACGGGCGACGGTGGCGCCACCGGCACCGCCGGTTCCTCGGTCACGGAAACATTCACATTTCCCGAATCCGTCGACGCGACCGCGAAGCTCCTGGAACGCACTCTTGGTGTGGTGGTAAATCTGCCTTTCGCGGTGCGTTGCTGCGACGCGAAAGCCGGGCGAACCGAATTTACCCCCGCGCCCTTGGGATCCAAGCGTGTGCCGTGTCTCGCAACGCACGCGCGTGAAGATGCTGACGCAAATGCTGACGCAAACACCATTTGTTTCGTGCCACCAGCCGTGACGGAAAAACGAACCCCGAACAGCGCAGGCGCGGATGGCCGTGACAAGCCGCTACCGATGAAAGAGTTACTCTGCGCGAGGCGCTGAGGCGTTAGATTTCAGGACGTGCCGCCTGCTCCTCGGGTTATGGCGGCGGTGCCGGCAATTCGCGAAAAGGGGAACGCCGACCTTTTTCGAGATAACCTGAGGTCCTGAGCTCGTGAGCTGACAGATAGGAGATGAGAGAGGGTCCGCCCGGTCAACTTTGATCGCATTGACCTTTGAGGAAAACGCGTGTTGAACGACGTCGTAGTAACTTTCAAATGCAGGAGCACCGGTGAAAAAGAGATGCAGAGGGAGCGGACGACAAAAACCAAAAAAATACGCGTCTCGAGATGTGTCGCAAGAGTTTTACCCACACACGCCGCACCACTCACGGCTGTGCTGTATTTGCTGACGACTTTGGAGTGGACTGTCGAGCCCATCCAGCGATGCAAACGTTGATCCGCCCTTGTGCCCGTCCCGCCCTCGGGTTAACATCAGCCTCCTCACCCAAACTCCGTGGCTGTGGTACGGTCGCGGGAAAGTGTGGTCCGCGTTTTGGTTCCCGCATGGCGAGCTCGCGCGTGTGCGCCGCCAACGCGTCACCCGCGGCGACGGTTGAGGTGGCGCTGGGAGATCGGAGCTACCCGATTTACATCGGACACGGTTTGTTGAGAGGGGGCGACCTTCTGCGCAAGCACGTTCCCGGGAACACCGCGCTTGTTGTGACCAACACAACCGTGGCGCCGTTGTACCTCGATCGCGTGGTGGCGAACCTGTCCCAGGGCGGCGACATCAGGGTGGAGGTCGTGGTGCTTCCCGACGGCGAGGAACACAAGAACATGGAAGTTTTGATGAAGGTGTGGGACAAAGCCCTGGAAACGAGGCTGGACCGAGGAACCACGTTCGTGGCGCTCGGGGGCGGCGTGATCGGAGACATGACCGGCTTCGCCGCCGCGTCGTACCAAAGAGGCGTAAACTTCATTCAAATCCCCACCACGGTCATGAGCATGGTGGACTCAAGCGTGGGGGGTAAGACAGGGGTTAACCACCCTTCCGGGAAGAACATGATCGGCGCGTTTTACCAGCCCCGGTGTGTGTTGATCGATACGGAAACCCTCGGCACGCTTCCGGATCGCGAGTACGTTTCGGGTTTAGCAGAGGTGGTGAAGTACGGGTTGATCCGGGACCCTGCGTTTTTCCAGTGGATGGAGGATAACGTGGATGAGTTGATGGCAAGGGAGGAAAGCGCGGTGGTGTACACCATAGAGCGGTCGTGCATCAACAAAGCGGAGGTCGTGGCGCTTGACGAGAAAGAAGGCGGCGTCCGCGCCACGCTCAACTTGGGGCACACGTTCGGGCACGCCATCGAAACGGGAATCGGATACGGCGAGTGGCTTCACGGCGAAGCCGTGAGCGTGGGGATGATCATGGCGGCGGACATGTCGGAACGTATGGGGTGGATGGACAAACGCATTCTGGCAAGGACGGTTGATTTGCTTAAAAAGTTCAATTGCCCGACCGAGGTGCCGGCGGAGATGACGCTCGAGACGTTTGAAACTCTCATGGCCGTGGACAAGAAAGCCGCCAACGGGAAACTGCGGTTGATTCTGCTCAAGGGAGAACTGGGCAACTGCGTGTTCACCGGCGATTTCGACAAGCAAGTCCTAAAGGAAACGATCCAGGCGTACGTGAAGAAGTAGGGATGAGAGAGAAGTTGGATGACGTTTTTTTCCGCCCTCTGTAGCTGGTGTAGCAGGTGGTACACGTAGGAAGTGTAATATTTTTATTTTCAAAATGCCAATCTTTCATCAACGCTAATCTCGGAAGCCTCGACGCACAACGACGCGCGCACACGACACACACACGTATCGCTATGTCCTCCAACGCGACATCCGGTGTGGAAACCCCCTCATGTAAGCGAAAGCGTGAGATCCGCGATGCTGGTGCGGCTAACGCGGGCGAGGCTATCCCCGGCCTTCTCAACGACATCGTCATCACGCACGTCCTCAGATCTGAGCATTTCGACGACCCCGCAGATCTCGCACGGCTCCCAGCGGTGAGCCGCGCGATGCGCGACGCGGCGGCGGCGACGGGGCTTCGGTTTGAGGAGCTTGATGAGGATGACGCCCTAAACCTCGGATGTTTAAGCGCGCTGCAGCGCCGGCAACGGCGAGGTCTCCTGTCGCGTCGAGAACTCCTTTGTCAGGCAGCGGCGAGGAGCGGACAGCTCGAAGAGTTGAAGGCGTTGCGCGTGAACGGCTGTCCATGGGACAAGGAAACGTGCACGGACGCGGCGTGTACAGGACACCTCGAGGTGCTGCAGTGGGTACGCGCGAATGGATGCCCGTGGAACGAGGACACGTGCTCGGAGGCGGCGGAGGGCGGGTACCTTGAGGTGCTGCAGTGGGCGCGAGCGAACGGCTGCCCGTGGGACATACGCACGTGCCATAAAGCTGCGGAGGGCGGGCATCTGAAGGTGCTACTGTGGGCGCGCAAGAACGGTTGCCCATGTGACGAGAACGAGCTGCGCATCGCCGCTCTAAACGGCCACGAGGCGATAGTGTGGGCGCTGATCGAGTTGGGTGCGGACGTCAACGAGGCGGATGATGACGGCACAACGCCGCTGTTCATCGCCACTAAAAATGGCCTCGAGGCGATGGTGCGGGCGCTGATCGAGGCGGGCTCGGACGTCAACAAGGCGACACATACCGGATGGACGCCGCTGTACATCGCCGCTCAAACCGGTCACGAGGCGATAGTGTGGGCGCTGATCGAGGCGAGTGCAGACATCGACAAGGCAAGGGATGGCGGCTTGACGCCGCTGCTCATCGCCACTCATCAGGGTCACGAGGCGATAGTGCGGGCGCTGATCGAGGCGGGCGCGGACGTCAACAAGGCGGATGGTAACGGCGTGACGCCGCTGATGTGCGCCGCTCATAACGGCCACACTGCGATCGTTTAGATTCTCAGGGATACCGGTGCGATGTGATGATGGAAACGCTGGCGTGTATTTCTCCCACCACGAGCGGAAGCGAACTGCGCACGCGTAGTGATGAACGAGAAGAGATGTTCGCTCGCTCGATTGTACAAAAGACCACGAACTCCGCTGTCATCAACTTTTAACACAACACGTAACAAATCTACTCGTGTTTGTACGCTGGGTTCACCCGTGGCGGAGGCCCTCGTCGCATTGTCGGCGGCGGTTGCACGTGCGACGGCGTGTGGTGCGCAGCGCCGTGAAATCCAGAGTGCGCGCCGTTGTCCGCGTAGGGGTTAAACGCGCGCTGCGCTTGTTGCGCGGGGGAAACCGGGTGCGACGGTACCGAATTCGGAGCTCCAATTGGCGTCGGGTGCCACTGCGCGGGAACTTGTTGTTGAGGGACTTGATTGAAGTTTCCCGTTTGCTCTTGCGTTCGGTGGCGAAGCGTGGTGGGCGCTGGAAACGCGGTGTTCACGACCAGCGCGCTCGCGTCCGTTTGGGCGGACGCGGATCCCCCCAAACTCGCGGCGTTCGCGGAGACAGGTTTTGGTTTTCCAGTGTGCGACGTCGGAACCCGCTGCTTGAACGTCCACCGGTACCAAACAATGCCGACCCACCGTACCGTGAGCAGCGCTGTTACCGCGGTAACCGCGACCCCGAATTCGACGTAACTCCGAAAACGCGCCGTCCCTGCGCTGGCCAGGGAGGTGCCGATCCACGAATCAAACGTCGCGGCGAAACTTTTAAGCGTCATTGCGGAGGAGTCCAACGCCAGCGAAAGGCGCAAACCGAGGGAAGAACTCATGAGCTTGATCATGAACCATTCGAACATCGAATACGTCACCGCAAAGAGCTTGGCGATGATTCGAGACAAACGCGTAACCGCGGACTTCACCGCGCTACGTTTACCGGCGGCGCCGTCGCCGCCGCCGTCGGCGGTCTCGTCGGTCGCCAAAGGAGGAAACGCAGGCGGTCCGGTCTCCGCGGTTTCCACGTCGTCCATCGTACCAGCGGCGGGTAAAGTTTCGGAATCGTCAGAAGTCGTTTCGTAATCGTCTGTTTCGTCACCGGCGGGAACCGTTTCTTCAGGACCCGTTGCTTCACTGTCAGGAATCGTTCCACCGTCAGGAATCGTGTCAATGTCGCTCTCGTCCGGCATCTCTCCGTAATCATCCTCGGCGTCCTCCACGTCGCTCTCCGGTTCTTCGCGGATCCCACCGCGCGAACTTTCTCTTTCCGAATCGCGCCAATGTTCGCTCGGCGCGGGCGGAGGAGCCGGTGAAGCTCCGGTTGAACCTCGCGCTTTCGCTTCCTCTTTTTTCTCCTCCTTATTGTCTTCCTTCCTCTCCTCCAAACTCAACAACGCATCTTGGTAAAGTGCTTTCACTTCATCGTACTGTGCGTTCCGCTCGCGTAGGGTCTCGCCAAGCGCGCGCTGCTTCGCGTCCGCCTCGGCTCGGACGCTGGAAAGCACCCGCCGCGCGTCTTCCAACTCCTCCGACAAACGCGTCAGCTCAGCCCCGCGAAGCGCATCGTCGTCACCCGCGTCGATCGCGTCACTCGCCGGCGGAATTAATCCACCACCTTGCCCGGCGGACGAGTTTGTGTTTTGTGCCGTCGCGCCGTCTCCGTCTTTTCGGTTTCCCGGAAGCAGCGACGCAGCTTTCTCGATTTCGCGAGACAACGCTTCTCGCATCGCGAACGACAAAGCCACGGTCTGCTCTCCACTCGAGCCCTGTGGCAAAAACGTCTCCAGCCACGAGCTATTCTCGGGCTCGAGCAAAGGGGCTACATCGCGGTTATCTCGCATCCATAACATCAAGTCCTTCAGCACGAGCTCGGCACTGACCTCGGTCTCCAAAGTCCTCCCCGCCCCATTCTCCTGACTCAGATCGGTGTCGTCACGCGCCGCGGTTTCACCTGAGCACGTCACAAATCCCAACACCAGAACCAAGGACGCCAGCAAAGGCGCACACCGAGCTCTGCGAGATCCCATGCTCATCTTCGGACAAGCATGAACTACGCGGCCTGCATTGTGATGAGCTGGCGCAATTTTCAATTGGTAAAAAGCTAGTAGACCGGATTATGAATAAAACTAAAGACCTTTCTCAATAAAAAGTGGAGCGCGCCCTTTTTACAACAACAGATGCGAAAGTCGGCGGCACCACAAAAATCTGGCGGCGGCGGTGGTGCGGCCAGCGCTTCGGGGTACGCGGCGTGCTACGTGGCGTGATACGTGTGCGACCTGGCGAAGGTAAAGGCCGCACGCGATGAAGCAAGCGGCTTTACCATGGATGCGGTCGCCGACTGCGTTCCCGTCGGCGAAACCAATTGTCCTGGACGATGTGTCGGGCCTGGATCAAAGGTTGCGGGCTAGCCTCACCTCCCTGGATGTCACGAGCTTGTTCGGCGTGCAATCCGCGGTGTGGAAGCACACCGGCGGCGGGCTACGATTCGACCGAGACCTGTGCGTCTGCGCGCCCACGGGCAGTGGTAAGACCCTGGCGTACGCCCTTCCCGTGGTGCAGGGTTTGTCGGGGCAGAAAACCACACACAAACTGCGAGCGCTCATCATCGTTCCCACCGGCGACTTGGCGTTTCAAGTCGCCCGGGTGTTCGAGCCTTTGTGTCACGCGGTTGGTCTGCACGTGGGTGTGAATCACGTGTTTGGTGACGAGGACGGGAAACGCGTGAGTTGCGTTTTCGACGCCTCGACGAACAACGACCCGACGAACGACGAAATACAAAATCAGGTTGACATTTTGGTAACCCCCCCCGGGCGTCTCGTCGCGCATCTGCGCGAGACGTCCGGTTTCTCGTTAGCGAACCTTCAATTTTTTGTCGTGGATGAAGCGGACCGCATTTTGCGGCAGTCGTACCAAGGCTGGTTACCGCAAGTCATCTCCGCGGTGGGCACACGGCCGCCCCGGGCTCGCATCGGCGAACGCGGGGTATCGCGCAAACGGCTGAAGAAGATTTTGATATCAGCCACGCTCACCAGGGACCCCGCGCGGTTAGCGGGCATGCACCTGCACGCGCCGCGTATGCTCACCGCCGCTTCTTCAGGTGAGGGTACCGATAACAACGACACTGCCGCCAGGTACCTTCTTCCTGATACCCTTCAAGAGTTCGTCGTGCCAACGGACGGCGACGATAAGCCGCTGAAACTCTTGGCGTTGCTAAAGAAACTTAACGGCGCGCCCGTCATTGTGTTCACCGCGTCCGTGGAAGCCACGCACCGGTTGTTTTTGCTCCTCGACGGAATCAGTGGTGGTGGCCTTTCGTCAAAGCCGGTGGAGTACAGCTCGCACGACTCTCAGCAACAGCGAAGTGAATCGTTGAAGGCTTTCAAAACTGGGGCGTCGTCGTTGCTCATCGCCTCCGACGCCGCGACGCGCGGCTTGGACGTCCACAACGTCGCCGCGGTTATTTCCTACGACGCCCCCACGCACTTGAAGACGTACGTGCACAGGGTGGGAAGAACCGCGCGCGCAGGAAGGGCCGGGGTGGCGTACACCCTTTGCCGAGGCTCAGAGGAGAAACAGTTTTTGAAAATGCTCGAAAAAGTAACCGCCGCGCAAAACAGGCGCCCGCCCGAAACGTGCGACGTGCCGGAGAGGGAAACGAACGCCTTTAAAAAAGAATTGGCCTCGTCGCTCGTCGCAGTGAAGCTCGTTTTAGAGGCGGATTCGAAGAGTGGATTCGGCGGGAACGAACTCACGGAAGAAGGCGTGGGTTTCACCGCCGCGGCGCGGGTCGCCGCCGCGATGGCGTGTCAAAACTTTAGAAGAGGAACCACCGTGGTGTGAATCGCGTGATCTTTTTGTACATCTACTGTGTGTTTCATCGAAAGCATTCGAAATCTCGACTCTTCCGCGCTCGGCGGCTCACGCCAGCACGCGTTGCAGCGACGCGAAGACCATCTCCGCCAAGCCTTGCACGTGCGAGCGCACGGCGACTTTCACTTCCTGCGCGCCAGGTGCGAACACCACCTGCACTAACACGTGCTGTTCACGTTCCGGGCCGGGCAACTTGCCGGAGACGTAAATCGCGGTGTACGGCGTGCCGGCCATCGCTTGCTGCGTGACAAAGTGCCAGCGCGTTGACTGCAGTCTTGCCGAGGCCGCTGTGGCGTCGCTCATGGCGAGGGACACGCCGATTTGCCGCATCACTTCCGGGCTCGATTGCCACTGCTGCGAGAACAATTCTGAGCTTACCCCCGCGTCGCGAATCAAAAGCGACTCGAGAGGAACAACGTCGCTGAAGTAAAAAACCGCGTTGTTCTGCGAAGGCGACTTCACGGCAACTTGCAGCGCATGCGACGCGTTTGGTCCCGAGGACGGGCCGGTGTTGGCGAGCGGTAACGACACCGACGCGCTCGTGCCGGGCGCGACGACGCCCACGTTCGGCTGCTGCGCCGGCACTAACGAAAACGCGTTCTTGTTGAACTGCAGCTGGAACCCCTGCAGCGAGGCTTGCGTTTGGTTGGTGAAGGTCAGGTCGTACACCGGACCGGTGGGGCCGGCGACCACGACGCCTGAGATTTGTAACCCGCCGCTCTTCTCCGAGGTGAGCAGCACGGTTTGCGCAGGCTTCGTCGGGTGCTGCGACGACGAGGAAACAGGCGCGGTGTCGAACAAGTCCATAACCCCGGTTCTTCCGAGATCTCCCACCGGCGCGGCGGTGGGGGTCACGGCGGCGGTGCCCATCAGGTCCGCTAACAGGTCAACACCGGAGGGCGCGGGCGGCGCAGGCGCGGGGCCGGTGCCGAAGACGTCCACCAAATTCACGGGCGCGCTTTGTTGTTGCGTCGGCTCGTCGTGGCTTTGTGACGCGCCGTCGTCGTCGTCGCCCTCGCGCGCTCGGACCCGCACGTTTGGCACGAACGTGGACGGCAGTTTGTGGTACACCGACGAGAGGGTTCCGATTTGTTTCAGCAGCTCTTGCAGTAAATCCGGGTCGAACACGTTCCGGTCGTCTTTGATTGTTGGTTTCTGCGCCAGCACCACGTCCTTGGCCGCTTCCGGATCGCTCGATAGCAACCGCCAGTACACGTACGCGCGGTCGCGTAAATCGGGGTCGTCGGTTTCCGCGGTGGCCTGGTTCAGCACGGTTTGAATTAACCGCTGGGGTCCGCTGGATGGTTTTTTAAGAAACAGTTTCACCGTCGCAGTCAACAACTGCAACTGCACCTCCGCGGCTTCCTCCAGAAACGTATCCAGAAACGCCTCTAAAAGCTCCTCCGCGTTGTCGATGCGCTCCGCGTACTCGCCTATTATCCACACCATCGAGGCTTTGGCTTCGGGTTCGTCAAGGGTGTCTAGGGAATCGCAAAGCACGCCAATCACGCCCTCGTACTGGTTAGGGTACCGGCGGAAGATATCCTTAATCACCACGATGGCTTCCTGTACCACGTAGTTTACTTTGGTGCCAATCAACTCGAGCAGAATGCTAACGCACCGCTCGGCGGCGGCTTCGATGGAAATGGCGCACCGCCCAATCGCCCTCACGGATTTGCGCACAAAGTCGACGTCAACCTCCGTGGCGTACTCCTTGAACTCCAGCAGCACCATGTCGATGTTTTCAGGACACGAAAGCTTGACCATGGTTTCCAGCTTTTCCTGTTTAACGTAAATCGGGTCGTTGTACTTGCAAAAGAAAACCTTGATCTCGCCGCGCAACATGGCGGGGTACTTCTGCGTGATGAGGTTGATGTTTCGCAGCGCGACGTACTGTATTTCGGACTCGGCGGAGAGTAACGTCACCAGGGGGGGCGCCAGTTTCTTGACTAGCTTTGCGGTTTCCGTTTCGTCGTGAATGAAACTCATCTGCGAAAGAATCACCTTCACCGCGCTGAGCACAACCGCGCAGTTCGCGTGTTGCAACCGCGGCGTCACGCGCTCAATCACGCCGCTCGCGTCTTGCGCATCGCTCGGCGCGTAGCTCGCCAGCGCGTCCAAAATGAAAACCTGGCCCCACTCCGTGCACTCGTTGAGCGCGGCGAGGAGCTTGTACACGTTGTTCGCGTTGAGTTGGAAAATATCGCCGGGCGAGGACGACGCGTCTCTTATTTCGGTCAGCGCCGCCACCGCGTTCGCCACGACCATCGGGTTGCTATCCGCGAGAAGCTCTTTAAGCTGGTCGATGAAACCCCGGTCCTCCACCAGGGTGGGGTTTATGTCGTGCAGCTTCGCGACGCATATCGCGGCTGTTTTCCGGACGTACGGGTCTTCGTCCACCAGAGTTCGTTGTAACGGGTCGCACAGGTACTCGGTGATTTTTTCAACCCGAATGCACCCCATGGTTCGCACCGCGAGGGCGCGTATCAGCGGATTCGGATCCGCGCTGTCCTTCACGAACGTGTTCACCGCGAGAATCGTGAGCTCGGGCTGGCTTCTGGCGTAGTTTAAAAGGTACAGGTACACCAGTTTCTTCAACTCCACGTCGTTCGTCTGCGCGCGGTTCACCACGTCCGGGAACAACATAGAGACGTCCTTGCCTATGCTCATGTTGGCGATGATTCGCTTGATGGCATTCTTCTGCACGTCTTTGTCCGTGCTGTTGATCTCTTCGCGCCATTCCGCAACCTCGCCCCTCTTGTGCGACGTGAAGAACTTCGCGTCGCCGCCGGACATCGTGAGAGACGTGCAGCCCGCTGCCAAAAAGGCAAGGGAGACGTGCGGGAGATCTGACTGATGGGAGCAGATCCAACGGGCGGTAATTCGTCTTCTTTTTCGTTCGACGGAGCGAGGAGCTTTTTTGCAATAATAATAAGCCTGGCAACTTTATGTTTCCACTTCGAGCGAGTGTACGTACGCCGTGTGACACCGGTGTTATCTATTCTAAAAACTACTGCTAACCTGTCACGTCACGACCCTGATCCCCGCCGATTTCGCCGTGGCTATGACGCTCTGGCACAGCTCTTTCAGCGGCGTCTGCGCGGCGTCTTGTTTTTTTATTTTCGCAATTTCGTACACGTGTTTCAGAGAAATCGTCCCCTTGACTTCGTGCCCTGGCCTTTGCCCCCCCCCCGCCACCCCCGCGGCTTTCCTCACGAAGTACGTCACCGGCGGAGTTCGCATCTCCCACTCGAAGGATTTGTCTTTGTACGCGGTGATGACCACGGGAATGGGCGCGTCGGAGTTGAAATCAGCCGTCTTGGCGTTGAAGGCTTTGCAAAACTCCATGATGTTCAGCCCGTGTTGCCCCAACGCGGGACCCACGGGGGGGGCGGGTTTAGCCGCGCCCGCGGAGATCATCAGCTTGATTTTCGCCAGGACAGGGCGAGACATTGCGAAGTGACTCGAATCGAAAAGAAGCCTCTTCTGTGTCCGTGTCGCCGACGATCGGTGCGGGTTCGATGTGATGAGAAAGTAGGGTCCAGTATTCCAAGTGCTTTGAGCCTGCGAAACGTGAAACGAAAAACGCTGTCGTGTGTCTTCACAAACCTCGTCTCACGACCCACCTTCAGCGCTGAGCTGGGCCGTGTTCAGTCCAGTGGGGTGGGTCAATGGCTGTCGTGGATGCGGGGGAGACAATCCAGCTGTTCGCACGCGCCAAAGGTCCTGTCGTGGATACGCGCAAGGCCCAGGTCCTGAGACGGAGGGTTGTTGATGAAAGCGACGGGGAGGATGAAATCGAAAGGCGCGCGCGTGACATGGCGGTGGACCCGGTTTTGATTCAATCGCAAGCCCCGATGCTTCAGGTGGAGCACCAGGCGATCGTGCGCGAACAGGTGGAAGCCGCGAAAAAGGAAAAAGCCGCTGCGACCAAACCAGCCCCGAAGGCGAAGGCGAAGGGGGATGGGGAAACGAAAAAGGTGCTGCCAAAGGTTTCCGACGACGGCGACGGGCTGGTAAAAAAACGTAAACTAGGCAAGAAGGAACGAGAAAAGAAGGCAAGGGCAGAAGCAGCAGCGGAGGCGGCGACAGCGACGACGGCGACGCCCAGTGCTGAATAGATAGGGATTAAATATTTCATTAGAATGCTAGCTTAGCGAAGTTCAGCCGCAACATTATGATGCGCCCCCTCATCGTGGGCTGACATGTCAAAACATGTCAAAAAACGCCCCCACTTTTTGGTCCACATGCAGAGCATGTCGACGGCGCGCCAGCGAGTCCCCGCCCCCGTCCTCGCCACCGCCCCCTTGCGTGCGCCGGTCCGTACCACCTCCCTTTCTCGAACGACTCTTGCGGTGGTTATTTCGACGTGGGTACTTCCCGACATCACAGATACCAGAATCGCCCCTGAGACAGTTACTCAGTTCGTGGTCCACTTTGAGAGCGTGGTTGGGATGGATGCCGTTCGTTTTTGTAACTCGCGTTTGGGGACCGGCGTGTTGGTCCGGGACCGTACCTATTCCCGCGTCGTCGCGCACCCGCCGCGCAACAAGCAACGACAAAGAGATTGGGCAAATCTGATTGAATTTCCCGAATCTTTCGGAGTTTTTCGGCGCGCGCCGCCGATATCGCCAAACCCGGTTGCGGTGTCACCGAAGGTCACAAAGGGATGAAATTGTCGGAATATCTCGTGTACAGCATATCTGATGTATCACATCCTCGCGCCACCCCGAGAATGCTGCCGGTCTCATCATGGTATTTGTGAACACGCACCGCGATAGCGACAGCGACATTCCAAGTGGAGAGTGCCAAAAGCGACAGCGCCGGCGCAGCGCGCGGCAATCGGTGCATGGTGTTGCATCAACCAGAAATGAGGGGCGTGAGTGGTGGATCGCTTGCTATAAGCATTTCCATCAAGTCACGCGCTTTCGCCCCCGCCCCATCGCCCATTACCGCCCGCAATCCCACGTGCGGCGTGCGGCCGCAAGCCTCGGTGCTATTTTTGTCCAATTGTTTTGTGCAACTGGTGGTTTCCCTGATCGTGACATTCGCATATTTACTATTGGTAGGACGACTAAGTTTTTTGTGTGCGCGCTACTGCGCCGGCGTCTTTTGTTTTTCTCCCTTCGCGAAGGTCGTACTGTTTCGATATCCTGCTTCCAAACTGAATTGCGCGTTTCGCGCGTTGCGCGCAGCGAACTAGACCGAGTCTGTGCGCGGCGGCGCGAATGAGCATTTTATCCCCCGGAATTCCGTGTGCGCGATTACCCTCGTCGAGGTCGGCGACGTCGGAGAGGTTTGTGGTTAAAACACGCGCGACGACGCCTTCGTCTAGAAACGGAAACCGGGCTTCGCGGCCGTGGTCGGCGATCAGCCGGTCATCCCGCCCGAGGTTCCGTTTCCATAAACGGCACATGTCTTCTCTCAACACTTCGCTAAGCGCTGGCCAGTTTCCAGTGGCAGTATTGGTTGTATCAGTCGTGGTGTCATCGCGCAAACTATTCGCGCCCGCGGCGACGTCAGCCTCGACTGCTTTAAAAAAAACACCGCGGTGCCTTCGGTACCCGGCGCACTGCTCATCCGCGCCTTGCCCGAGTAAAAGCACTTTTGCTTTTGATTTGTATAATTGCTTTTGCTTCGTGGACCCATCTAAAGTATCAATCCAGCCCTCCCCACGCGCCGCGAACCAAAGCGCGGCGCCGATGTTCACGTCCATCACCGTGTTCGACGGTTCAAGCGTTTTGAGGAGTCGGTTTCGCACTTCGTCCACGTCCGCGATACTCTGGTCGATCGCGATGAGTCTCCATTTACGCGTCGGGAAGTTCTCTCTCAGCTCGCAAAGGCTGTCAAGCGCGGACTCGCGATCAGGCGATTTACCGCCGCTAAAACACACGGTACACAAGTCAATCACAGCATCGGGAGGTACGTACCGGTGCGCGAGCGCCGCGAGAAGCGCGCTGTCCACGCCTCCCGAAAACAAAACTCCGAGAAAAGCGGTTTCGGGTTCGGTGCCGTCACCATTTGTGTCCTCACAACCTGTCGTGTTGATGCTCAAAGCAACCCTTTTCTCGACCGCGCACGCGAGCGCGGCGATGAACCCGTCGATCGCGGCGTCGTGTTTGGTGTTATATCCAGTGTTGACTTTTTGTGAAGAAGAACTCGTTGCAAGACCATTTCTTTCCACGCTCGGTTTCACGAGCGCTTTGTCTCGGTCGTACAAACGCAGCGCCTCCGCGGTCGCGTCGCGCCAATCGTGTTTTTGTATTTTGATTTCTTGTGTTCGCAAGGTTACGCTGTACAACCCGGGTTCTATTTCACGCCAGAAAGGTTTGGAGTGTTCGTTTTCGTTTTCATCACCGTGCCTTGCGGGAAGGAACGAAGCCGACGACGATAAAATAAATCGGTCGTCGCGTTCGTCGGGTTCGTGAATCAGTAAACTTCGCCGGCCGAACACGTCCCGTCCGAACCACAACGTTTCGATTGCTTCGTGCCAAAACACCAAAGCCCACGGGCCTTGAATTTTGGATGCGAACTCCACGAATTTAGTCGTCCCATGCTTCGCGTCACTCAAGATCGCACCGAACGTTCCAGCCAAAACATGTGTGTCGCTTTCGCAAACCCGCAACCCGGGGACGCCGCCGAAAACCTCTCCCGAAAACGCCAGGACGTTCCCTGCACGATCCACGACGGGAGTGACCCCCGGGTCGGACCCGCGGAGCTGTAAAAGCGACCCCAGAATGTGCAAGTCCCGCCCGTTGGTGTCGCCCTCGCCTGAGTGTGTAGCATCCTTAAAAAAGGCATCGTCAGACCCGACGCCGACACGTCTGTGCCACGCGCCTACGCCATCGGGTCCGCGGCGGTTCAGGCCGGGGAGAAAATCGGGGGTCAGGGAGGACGATGACCCGTCGCTGGCTGACAGGAATACAAGTATCCCACACAGCGTGACTGTCGTGAACACGGACGTGTCTCTGTGTGCCCACTTTGTGCTGGCAACAATCGTCAGTCTTTGTCTAGGGTATAAACGCGGTAATCTCGGAAGAAGGACGCACAACGACGCACACACGCCACCCTCCGTGATGTCTTCCGACGCCACGTTCTCCGCGTTCAAAGCCTTTTTAGTGGCAGCCGCGGCTTTCGCAGATGGTGTGGAAACGCGTGCAAACAAGCGAAAGCGTGAGCGCCGCGATGCCAACGCGGGCGAGGCCATCCCCGGCCTCCTCAACGACATCGTTGTCACGCACGTTCTCAGATCTGAACATTTCGACGACCCCGCTGATCTCGCACGGCTCCCAGCGGTGAGCCGCGCGATGCGCGACGCGGTGGCGGCGACGGGGCTTCGGTTTGAGGAGCTTGGTGAAAAGCGTGCCGTGAACCTTGGATGTTTCAGCGCGCTGCAGCGCCTGGCACTGGCAGGTCGCCTGTCGCGTCGAGAAATCCTTTGTCAGGTAGCGGCGAGGGTTGGAAATCTCGAAAAGTTGAAGGTGTTGCGCGCGGGCGGCTGCCCGTGGGACAAGAGGACGTGCACAGACGCGGCGATGGGCGGGCATCTCGAGGTGCTGCAGTGGGCACGCGCGAAAGGCTGCCCGTGGGACGAGGAGACGTGCGCGTGTGCGGCTTTTAGCGGGCACCTCGAGCTGCTGCAGTGGGCGCGCGCCAACGGCTGCCCGTGTGGCATGAGTACGTGCTCAAAGGCGGCGGAGGGCGGACACCTCGATGTGCTGCAGTGGCTACACGCGGACGGCTGTCCGTGGGACGAGATGAAGTGCGAGGCAGCGGCGTGGGGCGGGTATCTCCAGGTACTTCAGTGGGCGCGCACTAACGGCTGCCCGTGGGACGATAAAACGTGCCAGTACGCGGCGCAGAGCGGACACCTCCAGGTGCTGCAGTGGGCGCGCGCGAACGGATGCCCGTGGAACGAGTGGACGTGCTCGCAGGCGGCGTCTGGCGGGCATCTTCCTTGAGGTGCTGCAGTGGGCGCGTGCGAACGGCTGCCCTTGGAACGAAGATACGTGCGGGTTTGCGGCGTTCAAGGGACACCTCGACATACTGCAGTGGGCGTACTCGAACGGCTGTCCGTGGGACGAGATTACGTGCGCGTGGGCGGCTCATGGAGGGCAACTCGAGATACTGCAGTGGGCGCGCGCGAACGGATACCCGTGGAACGCGGAGACGTGCTCGAGGGCGGCGTGGACAGGACACCTCGAGGTGCTGCAGTGGGCGCGCGCGAACGGCTGCCCGTGGGACGAGGAGACGTGCGCGTTGGCGGCGGAGGGCGGGCACCTCGAGGTGCTGCAGTGGATGCGCGCGAACGGCTGCCCGTGGAACTGGCGCACGGTCGAGTACGCAAGAAGATACAGACACTTCGAGCTGTCGAACTGGGCAATCGCAAACGGCTGTCCAAGGATGATACGAGAACACGCGCGGCGTCTCGGCGAGTGTGGAAAAACAGACAACGCGGAAAGATAAAAAAACGTGATGAGGAGTTACTTATCAGTAATAATACTACCGGTGATGTTCGTCTGCTGGTGGACGGCATCGACGCGCGATATGGCGGCAGACCTCGGGTACATCGAGAGCGACGGAAGTTTGTCTGACGAATCGGACGACGGAAGTTCGTGTGACGAATCAGACGACAGTTTGAGACGAATCGGACGACGACGATGAGGCGAGCGAAAAGATACTTTTTTCACGACGTGACGCGTAAGACGTTACTAAAACCCAACGCTCCAACTATCCAACCGCTCTCGCCTCTCGCTATTACAAAATTAGTCCAACTCGTACTTCTAAATTGTATCGTCCGCGAAGTAGTACACGAACACCCCCAGCATTGCGAGCGCGCCGAAATCAGGCACCGCCGATAGCACGGTCCGCCGCCGACTGCCCGGCGTCATGAACCGGTGCTGCGCCGCACCCGTGTAACCCCGGGCCTGCACCGCGTCTGCGACCGCGGTGGCGGTGACGAACAAACTCTCAAGCGCTTACGATAAATAAAAGAAAGTGTCAGTTTTGTATGGGCAAACAGTGTGTCAGGATTTGGGAAAGGCCCAATACGTACCTCGCGATAACAACGACGTGAACACGTTTACGGCTCCTCGGACTCCCAGCGCGTTCCAATCCACGCCTCGCGCGGCTAGCCCCAGTGATATGTTCCGCACTTCCTCGAACACGATTGAGGTGAATCGCAGGGAGAGGAGCAGGGTGAAGACGATTTCGTCCACGGGCGCGTTGACCACTCTCAGCGGCCTCAGGTACCACCGTAAACCGGCGGCCATGGCTTCCGGAGTCGTGACGCACAACACGAGGTGCGCCGATTGCAAAACCGTGAAGGTAAGACACGCGCTTGACACTGCTAATCGAACACCTTTTCGTGTGATCTGCGCTGGGCCGAAATGGAACAACACGTAGTTATAATGGCCTTGCAGGGATGGGAGGTCCAGCAAGCCGGTATCCGCGCCGAGCGGTTCCCTCGGTTGCACCACCGGCGCGATTGAATCGGCGCCCGCCACCATCAGCAAGAAAAGAATCACGCACAGCCCGGACAGGGATTTGAGCTGAGGACGCCACACCCTGAGCGGCAGCGCGGCAGCGGTGACCAGCGCCAGCACGAAACACACCGTGATTTTCTCCTGGGGGGTGCCGTTCGGGGGAAGCAACAGCAGCGCCACCAGCCACGCTTGTTTCACCCTCGGGTCCAACACGTGGAACAGGGACGAAGGGCTCGAGACGTACGACCCGATAGGCACCGCGGGGAGCTCTAGGAAACCGGAAAGCGCACGTTGTGCCATGGGGACGTCATTTTTTTTACCCCCGCCAAACGCGCGTCCCACCACGGCGGCGCCTCGTCGTGTTTCGCCCACCACGACACGTTTGAACGAAAAAGCCAAAGCCTCATCGTCTCGCCCATCTCGGTTGTCGTGCCCACTGGTTTTGTCACTCACGAACCGCGATCCCGAGGTACCGGGCTTACACGCCCGCGATCGTGTGCGACGGTCGGTGACAAGCGCACGAGACACAAGAGGACACGCTGACGTGGTATGGGATACAGGAAAAGCCATCACACGGGCAGGAGACCTGCCGCGCGGGCAGCATCTGATGGAGAAGGAACCACACTTCAACTTTTTGGGGATATTTGGCTTGCATGACAAGTTCGTCGGCTCATCCAGTATGGTTATTTAGTCTTGGGAGGCGATTTTTTGGCAATGATGGGCCGACGGGGACGCCAGTTCAGGCCCGCGCCGCGCCGAGCAGCAAACCCACGAGGGTTAATTGTTCGACGATGGCTTCGAATGGATTCCAACGCACGTCCGCGTTGCTCAGGACGCTGCGCAACAGCAACGTGACGAGCGCTCCCGTGACGTGCGTGCCTTTAGACTAGACGTTCCCCCAGCCTCAATCAGGGAAACCCTGTCTCTGTCGCGAATTCGCCCCATCGGTGTGCCGGAGTTCCCGCCCTGCATGGCGCGCGACTTGCTTTTCGCGGTGTACTTCTCCGTGGCTGACCCATACCCCGCCCCCACACAAACCACAGGTTCACCCCGAGCGGAACAAGGTCCGTGAGTTTGCAGATCGTGCAGCAGCGCATGAAGTCCGTCGGGAACATTCAGAAGATCACCGCGGCCATGAAGATGGTCGCGGCGTCGCGGTTAAAGGGCGCGCAGACGCGCATGGAAAAGAGTAGGGGGTTGGTTGTGCCTCTGATCCGCATGCTGGGTGATCTGCCCGGTATTGTCACGGATACCACGATGGTCGTGCCGGTTTCGTCCGACAAAGGCCTGTGCGGCGGCATCAACACCACCGTGGTGAAGTACAGTAAGGTCGTCGCCGGTTTGGAACCCAAAACAACGATGACCATCGTGGGCGAAAAAGCGCGCGCGCAGCTCGGCAAGGGAAACAGCGACAAAGTGAACGGCACGATTGTCGATCTTTCCAAGATCCCCATGACCTTCGCCACCGCGTCAATGGTCGCGGACACCATCCTCGCGGAAGGCGCGCAGAAGCACCAGATCGTGTTCAACAAATTCCAATCCGTGATTTCGTTCCGGCCAACCGTCGCGACGGTGTACTCGAGCGACGAGTACGAGAAAGCTGCGGAGGCTGGGCAGATTAAGTTCGACGAGTACGAAATGGAAGGCCCCGAGCGCAGCGAGTTCCTTCTGGACCTCGCCGAGTTCAACATGGGGGTCGTGATGTACAACGCGCTTTTAGAGAACTCCACCTCCGAGCTCGGGTCGCGCATGCAATCCATGGAAAACTCAACCAAAAACGCAAAAGACATGCTGGGAAAACTCACGTTGCTTTACAACCGAACGCGCCAAGCCTCAATCACCACGGAACTCATCGAGATCATCTCAGGCGCATCCGCGCTGGAGGCGAAGAAGTAAGATAGGGAGGGTTGTGTGGAAAAAACAAAGGCGGGAGAGCGACTCGCCTCGCGTGTAGTATCAATGTTGTCATGAAAAGAAATCTTGCCATCAAATCTTCTGGAGTATCATCGTTGTCATCCATCAACCTCAGAAAAGAAATCGCGTAGCACGAACGAGTTTGCGCGTATTACGCGCGAGGTTATATTTAAGCTCCAGTTGCATTACAAAACTCTCCATGTCCGCATCAACCGCGCAACGAACCCCCAACACCGACGCGCGCCGTTTAACGGTACCGCTTGAGGGAGATCTGCTGGTTCCTCTTCCAGGTCCCGCGCTTGGACGGGCGCGCCTTGTTGTAGTTGTGCCCCTTGCCTCCGAGGCCGCGGTATTTGCGGCCCGCGCTGGTGAGACCGCGGAGTTCCCTGTGCTTGTGTACGGGAGCGCAGATCCAGTTGATTCGGGGGTCGTTCCTGATCACCTTGTGCATGGGGTCAACCATGATGACTTCGAAGTACTTGTACACGGAATCTTCGTTGAGCCAGTACGAGTTCAGGACGCGCAGGGCGCCGCAGCGCCGAGCGGCGCGCTCCTCCGCCACGGAGCGCAGGTTTCTCGCGAATTTCAGCTTCTTCACACCCTGGTGCACGGGCTTACCGTAGCGGATACCACGGCTCACGGGCCTCTTGCGGCCACCGCGGCGCACGCGCGCGCGGTAGATGCAAAAGCCCTGCTTGGACTTGTACCCTAAACGGCGAGCCTTGTCGGGGCGCGTGGGGCGCGTGACGCGCACCACGGAGGGGAGCTGGCGGTACTCCCACACGCGCACGCGCTGAAGGAAGCGGAGCACATCGCTCTGCTTCTTCTTCCAAAGTTCCTCTACGTATTTGTAAGCCTGGATGATGGGTGGGGACGGGTGGGGATGGTGGGGATGGTGGGGATGGTGGGGATGGTGGGGATGGTGGGGATGGTCAGTCGGACACTACGATCGAGGTTTTGCTTTGCGACTGATGTACACGGTACTCGTCCCGGTCTCGCCGGTCGAACGCGGGATTGGTCTGGCGAGCCTGCTGGTGCGAGGTAACGCGTTTGTGACGTGATCTCGCGTCGAGTGGCAGGCGTACTGATGGAGTCGACGCCACCTCGCTCGACCTCGCCGGGGCCGGGGCGTCACGGTGCGGGAAAAACCAGTCGCGATGCGGCCGAAAAACAATGGCGTCGTGTCGAGGCCCGGTACCGGCGACGAACACGCGCGAGCGACGCGCGCGCGTGGAACGAACGAAACGGGGTGTCGTCGTGTATCACGGTCGGGCTCAGCAAAACGGGATCTAGTTACTCACCCCCATGTTGCTTGGTGCGGCTGTAAAAGGGATGCTCTCTGAGACGCGGCGGTAAACGAGAAAATAGGGTTTGCGGGTTCTCTCCAGAAAGCAAGTGTAGAAAAGGGGTGATATCACCATTTGCAAAACAGTCGTCCGCGAAACTGCAACTCTTTTGCGAAAAAATCACGCAAAAGGTTTTTTCGATCCCCTTTCAAAACACCATTTATTTCCATTTCCCACATTCTAAGACTGATTGACCATACACGACCAACCAAAAAGGTTTTAAAAAAAGGTTTCATTTCCCCTTTCAATCCCCCTTCAAAAAAAGAGAGTTGCAGTTACGCGGACGACTGTTTTGCAAATGGTGATAATTCCGTCGTTGCTTTTTGTACCTCTCTCGGGTCTCGGAAGCCTCGACGCACAAACGACGCGCACACGACACCCTTCACATGTCCTCCGACGCCACGCATACCGCCATGACTGCCCCAAGCGGTGATACCACTACCGCCACTACTCCCGCGAGCCCTACCGACGCGGGCGAGGCCATCCCCGGCCTTCTAAACGACATCGTAGTCACGCATATCCTCAGATCTGAGAATTTCGACGATCCAGCCGATCTCACACGGCTCCCAGTGGTGAGCCGCGCGATGCGCGACGCGGTGGCGTCGACGGGGCTTCGGTTAAAGGAGCTTGATGAGGATGACGCCCTAAACCTCGGATGTTTAAGCGCGCTGCAGCGCCTGGCACTGGCAGGTCGCCTGTCGCGTCGAGAAATCCTTTGTCGGGCAGCGGCTTGTGTTGGAAATCTCGAAAAGTTGCAGGCGTTGCGCGAGGACGGTTGGCTGTGGGACGATGGAACGTGCACAGACGCGGCGATGGGCGGGCATCTCGAGGTGCTGCAGTGGGCGCGCGCAAACGTATGCCCGTGGAATAAGAGGACGTGTACGGTCGCGGCGGGGAACGGGCGCCTTGATGTGCTGCAGTGGTCGCGCGCGAACGGCTACCCGTGGAACGAGTGGACGTGCGCAGGGGCGGCGAAGGGCGGGCATCTCGAGGTGTTGCAGTGGTTGCGCGCGAACGGCTGCCCGTGGGACGCAAACACGTGCCACGGGGCGGTGATGGGCGGGCACCTCGAGGTGCTGCAGTGGGCACGCGCGAACGGCTGCCCGTGGGACATACGCACGTGCCATAAAGCTGCGGAGGGCGGGCACCTCGAAATGCTACTGTGGGCGCGCAAGAACGGTTGCCCATGTGGCGAGACCGAGCTGCATCTCGCCGCTCTAAAGGGCCTCGAGGCGTTAGTGCGGGCGCTGATGGAGGCGGGCGCGGACGTCAACAAGGCAAGGGATGACGGCGCGACCCGCTGCTCATCGCCGCTCATCAGGGCCACGAGGCGGTGGTGCGGGCGCTGATGGATTTGGGCGCGGACATCAACAAGGCGACGGATAACGGCGCGACGGCGCTGTACATCGGCGCTGAAAACGGCCACGAGGCGGTGATGCGGGCGCTGATGGAGTTGGCCGTGGACGTCAACAAGGCAAGGGACAACGGCGGGACGCCGCTGCTCATCGCCGCTCAAGTGGGTCACGAGGCGATAGTGCGGGCGCTGATCGAGGCGGGCGCGGCCGACATCATGGTGACGGGTTTAGGGTTTAACGGTTGATCGAGTTTGATGCGGACGTCAACCAGGCAAGGGATGACGGCGCGACGGCGCTGTACACCGCTGCTCAAAACGGCCACGAGACGATTGTTCAGATTCACGACGCGCGCTTTGGTCACGACGAACGCGGTGGTCACGAGGCGCCCTTTGATCACGACGCGACTGGTGGTCGCGACGCCGCTTTCGAACCATTCCAACACGACGCGCGCGGCGCGGCTCACAACGCGCGCGGTGGTCACGACACGCCCGGTGACGACGAACGGCGCGTCACCACCTAAAGATGCCGGCGCGGTGTGACGACGGAAACGCCGGCGTGTGTTGCTCCCAAACCGGGTGGATGCGATGCGCACGCGATGTGTACGCGTAGTGATGAGCGAGCATAGACGAGCGCGCGATGTAGTACTAGCCTGTGTACGTGAACAAAGACATGAACAAACTTTTGCTGTTGCGACAGCGTAGCGGGTATATATTCTGGTTGGTTGCGATGAAAAAACTTACTGCCAAAATGGGGAAATGACGAAAACGTCAACCGTAACCTTCGGGGTCCTTGCCGACCAACGGCCGTAGCCGCTCGAATAGAGCGATTCTGACGAAACGTTCGGTACAGGCCAAGCTGTAAACTTCGCGATATTTCCGAATCTGAAAACAGCGATGCTAAATTCGTCATCGACGCGGAGATAGAAGCGCCTGAAGTCAGAAGTTCCCATAACCTGCACGCGAAACAGAAAACAGCTTGCGTGTGATTGGTGGGAACACATCGACGAGTTTTCTTTTTTTGTCTCAAAAAGGAGGCCGCGGGGTGTCGGCTCCGATTGGCACACGCTGCTGCGCTTCCACGCACGCACACGCGGTCTAACCTCGAGACCATGTTTCGCAAAACGCTCCTCCGGAGCCTTGCCGGTACGTCCCAACCCCTGTCCATTGCCTGACATTCTTCCCGATCCCACACACGCGACACGTACACGCGTCGCCGCCGATCGACGATCGTGGAAAGCTGTCGCGATTGAGATCGAGGTGACCCGCGGCGGTAATGAAGACACGCGTCTAACCCCCCCCCCCCCCCCCCCCCCCCCC